>Ga0210407_10000021_pt1 | contig 240083 bp, 246 predicted proteins | sample IncBWC27MmetaG_FD_150860 | JGI IMG/M metagenome (GOLD analysis project Ga0210407, IMG submission 150860) | Forest soil microbial communities from Barre Woods Harvard Forest LTER site, Petersham, Massachusetts, United States - Inc-BW-C-27-M | ecosystem: Environmental > Terrestrial > Soil >... | reverse complement strand
TAACAGAGTGGCCACTAAGTGCCAGAAACGCATGACGAGCTCCATTGAAGCAAGGAGATACTCGCGCGAACAGGCACGGGAGGTATGCCCCTGACGAGCCCGGTAAGTGTAGCCCTGGGAGAGTAGGGGTGGCAATGACGAAGATCAGAGATTGACGTAATATCCCCTATTACACTCATCTTTCGATTCCTGACGGATGGATCGGATACGACCTGAACCGCAAGCAGTCGAAATTTGAGCGCTATGGCCTGTGGGTGTTGAAAAAGTCCCCCCACAGGGCGGCTTTTCATCTGCGAGCGTGCCGTCGTCGAGTTTCTTGTTTCCGTTCGACTAAGGGGTGACCGGCAGAATCGGTATTGTCGGCTGACTGAGGAAGCGCACCAGTCGCTTGATGTTCTGAGCTACCGCTGCCAGGAAGAACTGCTCGCGCACGAACCTGAGTCTCCTCAGACGCAAGCGCCGCAATCCGATCTGATTCTTCAGTTCCGCGAACAAGGCTTCCACCTTCTTTCTTTGCCGCTGTGCTTTGGCGAACTCTGGCGTGTTGATCAACTCCCGCGCGCGTTGGCGGGCGGGTTCGTTCTGGTGGATGATAAGACCCCGGAAGGCAGCACTTGTGCATTGAGGCCGGAGCGAGCACGGGCCACACTTTTTGCGTGTCCCGATGTAGTTGAAGGCTCGATTGCGATAAACTCGGCCACCGTAGTTGAGGAACTGGCCGGCGGGGCAGACGTAGCGATTGTGTTCTGGTTCGTAGGTGAAACGCTCGGGGCCAAAGAATGGGCTCCTCTTTCGGTGGATACTGTCACGGGTCCGCATGTAGGGAGTGATGCTCCGATCAGCTAGCCATTGCAAGAACTCGCCGTTCCCGTAGGTTGTATCGGCCGCCACCGATTCCGGCTCTCGTCCTTGCCATTGAGCGAAACGGGCGACCCTTGTTCCGCTGCCAGAATGAGTGAAGAGATCGCCGATCCCACGTCTGTCTCCCTTGGCCGCGGCCACCGCCACCGCGTGACAGCCCCCAAGTGGCGACAGCTTCTCGCAGATCACTAGGATAGTCAAGCCTCGCTCCTCTTTCACAGGTGTGCGATCAGTCTTGGTAAAAAGGTGTTTGCGCCCAGAACTCCCGAGGGTTGGACTGTCGGCAAAGGCGTAGACCAGTGAACCTTGAGCTTTGTCATCGCTGCAAGAAGTGCCCTGCCGCCAGCGGGTAAAAGATTAAATGCGTGCGAAGCCAGTGCGAAATGGCCTGAAAGTGACGCTTCCGGTACGCGGGTGCCATTTGGTGTTGCTGCGAAAAAGGGGGCCGCGCTAAGAAAGGCGACCCCCCTTTAGGTCATTACACGGATTGTGTTTTTGCCTGTCACGAGTTTCTCACTTCCCCCCGATGCCTGTGACGGATGACCCAATACCCTGGGGAAATCCTTGGGCCGTCATAGGTTTTCCCAGTTTGGCACAGCAATGGTTTCGGCGGATCGTTTCCGCTTCTCGCGGCCCATGATCAAATGTATTGTGTTCCCAGAGGAAATGGTATGGCACCAACGAATGTGCTGAAGAATGCGCCAAAACTCTGGGCAAAAGCGCAATGTCCGAGCTGCAAGATGGAATTTGCGCTGCCGCGCCTCAGCGCCGAGTTCGGCGGCAATGTGGTAAAGGCTCTCCGGGAAGAAGTTGAGAGGCACGTCCTGCAAAACCATGTAGACCTTCCAAGTTGCTCTCCGTACTGACGTTGGGACGCCCAGAGGAATTTTCTGCCCAGCACTCACCGATGATTTTGCGGAGCGTCTACGTCCTTGTCACCCTTGCCCTTGGAAAACACTGGGCTATCGATCGTGCCGCCGATCCGAAAGGGAAACTGCAACTTACCATCTTTTAACGTAGCCCCGGATAGCCGGGCAACGCTGTTAGTGAAGAAACTCTCCTTGGTTGTGATCTCCGCCAACCCGCGATAGTTCAACTCGTCAGAGCCTGACACGCTGACACTGCCCGAACCGTCCACATCGACTCCGTAGCCATCGATGTCGATGAGCCTGCTCGAAATCCTCTCATCGGCCAGCTCCAGATCGGTGGTTATCAAGTTAAACGAGGAAGGATCGTTCTTGGCGGGGCCAAGATCGTTGAAGTGGGCCAGTTTCATCAAATTCGCGTTCAGCTTGAGGCTAGGCACCTGACCGTTGCGCACTGTCAGGAATCCGGTTCCACGGATTCCCGCCAGCGGCCGGAGCGAATGTGCGATTTCTCCCCCGAGCCTCACGTCTCCTTCCATTTTCCCGCTCATCTTTCCGCCGCCTTTTGGGAAGGCCGCCAGAAGCTGGGCCAGATTAATTCCGCTCAATCGCGCATTTGTCTTAAAGCTTACGTTTTTCTCCGACAAGTCGAAGGAAAGGCCACCCACAGCACTCCCGCCATAGACTTCCGCCTTGATATCCGTGAAAAAGACCTGCCTCGACTCCAACCGCAGTCTGGAATTTAGGTTTCTTGCCTCGACAGCGCCGAAGCGCAGAAGACCCGCCTTCAGGCTTCCCTGGCCGTCCATCGAGGAAGAAGAAGGATTGATAATTCCGACCAAGTTCACCTGCTCCAGCTCACAGTAGATCTCGTGAGCTTCGAAAAAAATGGGACCTGCCTTGTCGGACGGCAACAGGTTCGACGCTACTACTAGCCCTCGTCTAATTTTCACGCTCAAAATGGGACCTAGCGGAAGAGCATTCGCCGAGATCTTTGATTGCGGGTTCTCAAAGTTCCACGGGCCGTCGGGGTCTGAAGTCAGATTCAAGACCGGGTCCTGAAGAACGAGGGACTTGATGACCACCTGCCGGTGCAGGAGCGCTCCGACACTAAGTTCAGCATCGATCCGCGCCACCTGGATCACATAACCGGCGGGAAATATCGGAGGATTTTTCACTCCGATGCGATCAATGTGAATCGTTACGGGAAAAAATGTGAGTGCCAGCCGTCCGATTTCAATCTGCTTTCCAGTGGTTTCTTGGAGATAGGAGATCACCTGGGGCCGGTAGCGATCCACCTTGAGGAGAGGGGGTACAAGGAGGAACGCGAGCACGAGCATCGCAGCGATTCCCGCAACCATTAGAGCTGTCCCGTGGCTGATCCCGCGGCGGATGGTCATAGCGATACGAGCGGGCGGTGGAGCGACAGGCATCCACTTAGCCTGCCATAAGACCCGTCGCTAAACAGTTCAATTGTGACCAAGTTTGGCGACATCTTGGCGAGTGTGCCGGATGAAGCAAACCTGAAATAATTACCACGAAACGCCGGGCGAGGAGCCGCGTCTGGGTAGTTTACGAAACCAGGGTTACACTCAAATTTCGATTGCTTTCGGTTCGGGCCCATCGGGTGCATCCGTAATCGAAAGACGAGTGCTATGGGGATTTTGCAAAACTTAATGATGAGTCCCCGACGGCGATAAAAATATTTCGACACTGTGCAATTTTGAACAGACGGAGGCTGGCCTGTGTCGGCATGCTACTGGCGAGCAAACTCCGGGGTAGGGCCGTTCAAACTTACGTCCCAGAACTCTTCTGATTCCGGGACGTTTTTCTTACTCCGGAATCAGAGCCGACGAGTTTCGGTGCATCTTCCATTTTAAAATATGAGAGCGAGTTGCTCATTCCCAGAAAGTAGACCTTCGGCCGGTGACGTCCGAGTCCGCCCTGACTATCACATCCACGTGGATAACGTGAGTGCGTCAGAGTGGTCGACCTTGTTGGATGCATTCACCGACGCCAATATCTACCAGACTTGGGCGTATGGAGCAGTCCAATGGCAGGAGAAGAGCCTCAGTCACCTGATTCTCAAGCGTGGAGATGAAGTCGTTGCAATAGCGCAGCTGCGAATCGTCCGCCTGGGGAATCTTCCATTAGGGATCGCCTACCTTCGGTGGGGACCGCTGTGTCACCGGAAAGGAGCAGAACTCGATGCTAAGGCCGTCCATAGCATGGCGAACGGACTGCGAGAGGAATATGTCGTAAGGCGCAGATTGCACCTGGAGATCATACCTAACGCTTTCTTGGGTTCGTTTCGCGCTGGCTTACTTGAAGATGGATTTAGAGGATTCCAGCGAGTAACTGGAATCAACACAGAGAAGTATCGTACGTTTGTTCTGGATCTTTCAAGCTCTATTGAGGATCTACGCAAACAATTTGACCCCAAGTGGCGCAACAAATTAAATGGGGCCGAAAGGAACGGGCTCCGAATCGCGCAAGACACTCCTGAGGCATTCAGCGTTTTCCGCAAAATGTACGACGAGATGCAGAAGCGCAAGAGGTTCCGCGCCAATGTGAGCATCGAAGATTTCGGCAGGATCCAGGCGAAGCTGCCTAGCAACCAGCGCATGAAAGTTTCGATTTGCTTTAAGGGTGATGAACCTATGGCTGGAATTGTCTGCTCGGCGCTGGGGGACTCGGCGATATACCTGCTCGGCGCGACCAGCGATGCCGGCCTGAAAATGAAGGGTGCCTATCTACTTCACTGGGAAATGATCCAGACACTTCGGGAAAAAGGCGTACGCTACTACGATCTAGGCGGCATAGATCCCATCAAAAACCTGGGTGTATTCAGTTTTAAGCGCGGCCTTTCTGGATCTGACGTGCGTCAGATTGATTCTTTCGTGGCTTGCGAGAACGGGCTTGGGGCAGCCCTAGTGAAGGCCCGTCAGTTTGTACGCTATCGCGCTTCAACCTATCTAACGGCTAAGAGGCCTCAAATTTGACCTGTTTCTGCAAGAATTAACCTTCGACCGAGGCCTCAACTATTACTATGCAACGTGCCAAAGCGGCGTGAGACAGCCAAGGCGGTCGTTCTGCCCCTCAGGATGGAGCTTTTATACCTCGCCATTTATGCAAGGCTCAACATAACTGTTGTAACCAGGCCATTTCACTCAAAATCCCTCATCGCAACGTGTCTGCAATCACGCGGTAATATCGTTTGTCCGCAGCACGAAAACGGAGGGCGATCGCCTTGACCACGGCCACAACCGTCGAAATTGGTAGGAACGCGACCACACCCATCCAAATCTCACCGAAAAGCAACTGACGACGGAATGGAAGAGATGTGTAGAAAGGTGTTGCCACCAGAACGACCGTAGCCACCAAAACGACAAAAGTCGGTAGGCACCAGAAGATCACTAGCCGTACAGTTCGTGTTTGCATCGACGGAAGGGTATTCCAAAACAGCGTAGTTGTTGAAACCATGTCATAGCGCTAAAAATCCTCTTTTGCACAGTGCCCTCGATGGCTGAGCTCTTTTTTCAGAATTGTATTGCGTTCGCGCAATCTCCTCCGTATAGCCGCGGCTAGCTCAATAGCCACCGACGGATCTTCCCCCAGGTCCGGTCACGCAGGGATCCACTTAAATCCCAACCTCAGTTTGCTGCTCCCATTGGCACGGTTTTTGCGGTGTGAACATATTCCTGCCTTACGTTACCGATTAAGTTCGGCGCGCGCTGGGGATGCTTCTTCGTATGACCCCGATACACGCTAATGTTGCATTGGTTTAATTTTCGACTCAAAGGAGCCCTATGCGCAACGATTTCCGATCTCTGCTGAAACGCTAGCAGGAGTTCAACGAGATCTAGCCTGTTCTCTGATTTTTCTGCTAAGTGCCAGCGGTATCGGATGCAATATCGGACAAAAGACCACAGTGTTGGCGCTCCAACCCGTCCCGTCGTCGATTCCCGCGGGGACGCAGGCTGTCTTTACCGCGTTCATCAGCCATAATAACGGTAACTTCGCGGGCGCGAACTGGGCCTGACCAGCGGCGGGACCGCCTGCTCGCCGGGATGCGGAACGCTGGGCAATCCGACAAACAGTGGAAGCGCAGGAAATGGCGACACCGCAACCATTACTTACACCGCGCCGAACACGGCTCCAAATCCCAATTCAATCACGATCACCGCCACTTCCGTCGAGAACCCAAACTCCTCCGGGGCAAGCACCTTCACGATTGACTGACCTGATGCCTTGGAATGTCGATTCAGGGATGCTGCCCTCGGGATGTTCCATCTCTAGGGCAGTCAACTTCCCCGGAACCAGGGTGCCGGACAACTGTCGAAACCAGGCGATCTCGCTCAAAACCCCAGCGGCGGCACGATGAGTGAAATGGGGAGTTACGTCAACCATCAATGAGCAACTGGGGCCTTGGCGATAGTGGTCAATTGCTTGTGAAGAGCACCCGTCTTGAAGAAGTTGATGAATGCGAATTGCCCAATCATTAGTCTCACGACGGATAGAAAAACTCGCCCCCCTCGATAATCTAGGCGAATGACCCGGCCAAGGCCGTGGAGTCGGAACAATTCGGCCTCCAATATGTCATTGGTGGGAATCGTGAATCCGTCGGGACCTTCGATATGAAGACCTGCGCGATCCATCCACGCTTGGCCCTTCTCAACGCGCGTTTTAAGTCCTAGTTCGGTTCCCCTGTGGAAGAAAACTTTGTATTTCATCGGCGCTCCATTCTGCCTGAGCCACCGTGCTTCCGCAAAACCCCTCCCCAAAGTAAATGAGTAGAATGGGGATGTTTCGCCAACGTTCATTCACCTGAGGCCGGGCGCAGCAACACCGGCTTATCCGGCTCTGGTGGCGGAGACGGAAGATTTTGAAGCTGTTCCTGAAATGCCTCGAACTCCGACGTTGACGCAGGTATTTGTCTACGCTGAGGCAGGATCTCGGTGATTTCCTTGCGCAGTGCCTTCAAGCGTTCAGCCGTCGGAGGGAATCGGCGAAACGCAACGTTCTTTGATCCGGGTCCTGAAGGCCAAATCCATTCGACGAAGTGAAGATAGTACTGAGGGTCGTAGCCAGATTGATAGAGATACTGCACAGCGAAGTAATCTGCATCAAATTCATCGGAGGGTAAGGCACCGCTGGCCAGAGGGGATGAGGATAAGGAAGTGCAAGTGAACACGGACACTGTTGAAAGAACTGTGGGCGCAGCAAGGCTGAGCAAGCTCTGCCTCAACTGCTGTCTCATAGGTAAACGCAATGCTGCTTCAGCGATTCCATGCGCCAGTACAGCCGCTAATTCGCCCTCGCTCTTGGCATGGGCGAGAAGTCCTCGTGCGATGTACTGATACCCACCGGGAGATGTGCATGCGTTCACCGTATTGTTGTCTACAACAATCACGGTAACGGGCATCGTCGAGTCCGAATTACGTCCGATCTTTTGCGCCAGATCTAACAAGTACTTGTTGATTTCGGAATCGGTTATCAATTTAGCGGAACGCTGAAATGCAGAGAAAAACTGTGCTCCAAGCTGTTTTTCTTTCTGTGGAGCACTGATGAATTTGCGGTCGTCGCCATGGGCGATGTTGCGGCGTCCGATAGCACTGATGTCGCGGTCAGATTTCGACCTTCTCGCGGCAGTTGCTTGCGAACAGAAGAGAGGAATAGACGTCAGAACAGCAGCGAATAACGCTAACCATCTCCGTGGCGTACCGCTATGCATTTGCACGGTGAAACTCCTGAGACGGCAGGACAAGTGGATGCCTTCACAGATTATAAGACCCGAATCGCGGTAACTGTTTCAAAGACCTTTACACTCAGAACCCTTGAAAGGCGGCTGCAATTTGGATTGCTCCGACAAAACTCGGTTCAAATGAGACCTTGGCGGGTTCTCCTAAGAAAATCCTCGGCGTCGGCACGCGCCTTCTCCATGGCCCTCGAATTGTTGCCCTGTTCGAACTCCATTTCATGAAGAACCAGTTCCACAGCAACCTTCGGTGCGTATCCTCGCTTTATGAGCATCCGCGCACGGTCTGCGAAGGCGGTATCAGCGGCCCGTTGTGTCGCCTGTTCCTGGGCTGATAGTCTCGTCTCCCCCTCGCGTTGGTGCTCGCGAAACTTCGCTTTGGTGGTGCGGTCGTAGGCGCCCGTCTCTGGGTGATCTCGTACTGCGAATCGGATGTTCTCCCGCTGGTCGGGGCTCAAGGCGGTGAACTGAAAACCGTATTGTGTCCCTAGGCATCTGGCGACCTTCGCGGGAATGCTGTGCCAGTCTAACGAAGCCAGAGGGATCTCTAAGGTTACAAGTTCCCCAACGATTAGGGCTTGCGCAACAAAGGCGCTGATGCCAGTTTCGCTTAAATCTCTAGTCCACCCCTCCATCGCCAGATTCTGGGAAGGTCGCTGGACGAGTATTCGGATACGTGCCTCAAAGACGTAACGGGGCGTGATGCGCTCCACTGATCCCCCTAGTTCTCAGATGAGCTGGGCTCGATGTTTTGAGTCATTGTGGCACACGACGGCGAGACAATCGAAACTGTCACAAGGGGGGGCCATGTCGAACTGCAAAGCTGTGGTCTGCGCGAGCCCGGCTTTCCAATCTGGCGCGCGCGGACGGTTTCTGGCTTTATACGCGATAGCTGTCCGAAATCAGGCCATAGCGTAAATTGACAAAAGGTCACCCTGTTGGAAGAGGATGAAAAAGGCCATTGAGCTTTCGACAACTCGGCGTGACACGGAGTATATTGCACGGGTGAAGAGGAAGCCGCGATTTGGCAAGAGGAAGAAGCTCGCCGGTTGGTGGGTTGACAGGGAGTTTCGGCCTGGCTTTCGAGGCTACCCAATCGCGACGATAGCGTTCTATGGGCCCGACGACAAACTGGCTACCAAGGTCGTGGTGACTGTGTTCCTCAGGGAACACAGCGAGCCAGATTTTCTCGAACGCTGGTCCTCCAAGGGCGACATAGACGTACGCGAAGATCTCGACATTGGCGAACAAATTCTAGCCTTCCTCAAGCCGCACGCACCTCGCTCCAGTGTCATAACTGCGGGGATTATCGGATGCCCACACGAAGAAGGTGTGGACTACCCAGTCGGTGCATCTTGCCCGCAGTGTCCCTTTTGGGCCGGACGCGATCGCTTTACCCATGAGCGTATTCAGTGAATGGGCGAGCCAGAGGCGACATGGTCCAAACTTCTGATTTTCGCGGACGAGAGGTTTTCAAGTGAAATGGGGATGTTGCAACAGTTGGCAGCGGCTTACCCTTCGACCTAGATGGTTTCGGCTAGAGGGTTTTGGCTGGACGCCATCCACTTTCCAACGGTCAATTCTGAACAGTTTTCCGATGTCTGAGGCCTGATACTGTGATCGCCAGAATGTTGGAGGCAGGGACCACGGTGAAAACACTCATGTTGGTTGCGCTGTTGGCTTGCGTCAGGACATCGGCAAGCTTCGCTCCGGCGGATGCCGATTCCGACGCGGAAGCAAAGGTTGTTGCGATGCAGCATATGTGGGGACAAGCCTACGTGAGCAAAGACCCAAAGGCCCTGGAGAGGATCCTTGACGACGCCTTTGTCAATGTCGACTCGGACGGCATGTTGCAGACCAAGGCTGAGGTGGTGGCCGAGGTGAACACATCCACCACAGCGCAGTTCCTGACGGAGTCGATGGCGGTGCATTTGCACGGCGGCACGGCGATCGTTACCGGCGTTTTTGAGATCAAGGGAGTGAGTCGGGGAAAGCCGTATGCGCAGCGAGAACGTTTTGTGGACACTTGGCTTTACAAGAATGGGCAGTGGATCTCGATTGCGGGCCTGGTAACGCGGCTCGGGCAGTGAGGACCGGGCGAGTCTCTCCGACTTGCAACCGCGGACTGTGGCGGGCGGGTAAGCCCTATGAAAACAACCTTATGAGGACAATAGGATGTTTGTTGGTTCTGGTCTGCGCGACGTCACTGTCGGGCTCCGCCCAGGAGGCTGGCGAAGGCGACGCGGCCAAGGCCGTTCGCGTTCTTGAGGACGAGCGGGTCAAGGCGCAATCGCGCAATGACAACCATGCGCTGGACCTGATTTTCGACAATGCTCTGGTGTACATCGAATCGGGCAAATTGGTTACGAAGGGCGATTATCTGTCGCGGATAAAATCTGCGAATCCGCAACTGCAGCAAATCGTGCCCGAAGCCATGACGGTGCGCACGGTGGAAAACACCGCCATCGTGGTTGGGACCTACCGCGAAACCTATGTAAAGGACGGAAAGTCCTCATCGAAGCGCTGGCGCTTTGTCGATACCTGGGTGAAAAAGCAAGGGAGTTGGATGCTGGTCGCAGCGGCGGCCGTACCCCTATCGAAGTAAGCGTGGGAAGTGCGAGCATGGTGATTGCAGGGGTCACTGCGTGCTAACGGAATTTTACGTCGACCGATTAACCATCTCATCCGTCATTTCGTTTTGTCTACCACCTTGGACACGTTCCGTCGCAGCAATTGCTCGAACGCCTGCCGCTGTGACGGGCTTTGAAAAACGTGCTTGGGGATAACCGTAAATTGCTGCGGGCTGTAGTAGAGAATGAACGAGTACGGATCAACCAATGCCCACGTGTAAATGCCCCATTTGAGGTCCGAGTCGATATGTATCGTCCGAAAGTGGATTCCTTCCGACGAAAAGCTCAACGAGTATTCATCGCGGAACTTTGGTTGCCTGCGGAAGGCAACACTCGGAATGATGGCGAAGGCGGCGACGAGGATTAAGGCGAGAAAGCCGGTCAAGCAAAGCGAGATGATCCCGAATCCATGCGAGCCTGACCGCCATTCGTAGGCACCAATAAGAGCGACCCCCACGATGACGGCTATATCAAGCTGCAATCTAAGGCGTCCCGCATAGTGGGCACGAAGGGCTCGGACGTAGTCCTGTTCAGCATCGCGAAACGAAAGATTCACGGTTTCCATGCGCAACCATCATAGCTGCTGAAATCAGGCCATTTCGCTCAGTGAGGGGTTTTGAGCGTAATGGGGATGTGACATCAACTGACTTTCCAGTTTGACAATCAGACTAGCAAAGGCATATATGTCATAAACATATATGTCATCAACAAGTGCGAACTTCGACCGGGAATTGAAAAAGGGAAGTGCCGAACTGCTAATCCTTTCGTTACTGGAGGGCCGAGCGCGCCATGGTTACGAAATCAGCCAACTTATCGAGCAGCGTTCGGCCTGTACGCTCAAGTTCAATGTGGCCTCTCTCTATCCCCTGCTGTACCGGCTGGAGAAGCGGGGGTGGATCCAAGGTCAGTGGGTCGAGAAGCCTGGTCAGCGCCGGAGGCGCTATTACCGGCTAATCCCAGCCGGGAAGGCGATGCTAAAGCAACAGCGGCGGACTTGGGCTGAATTCGTGACGGCGATGCAGCGGATTACTGGAGTAAGCCATGCCTGATTTTAAAAAGATGGTGCGCGATCGCCTCCGCGACTGCGGACTTTCGCCGATGCGTGAGTGCGAGATCGTCGATGAGATCTCGCAGCATCTGCGCGACCGGTACGAGGCACAGCTGTCGAACGGCGCCAATGAAGAGGCAGCAGAGCGTGAAATCATTGCAGAACTGGAGGGACGCGATCTGGCGGGCGATCTGCGAAAAATCGAGGAGCGCTGGATAGACCCGGTAGATCTGGGGACGGGTGAGGGCAGCGATGTCTGGTCAGGCCTATGGCAGGACCTGCGATACGCCACGCGCATATTGCGATTGAACCCGGGATTCACGACAGCATGCGTACTTTCACTAGCGCTAGGCATCGGGGCAAATACGGCTATCTTCCAGCTCATCGACGCGGTGAGGATGAGGGTTCTTCCAGTGGCGCATCCGGAAGAATTAGCCGTGATCCGGCCGACAGATTTCCATGTCACAGGCCGGCACCACGGTCGCTACGGATACGTGACCAATCAGATGTGGGAGCAGATTCGTGCGCAGCAGCAAGGGTTCAGCGAGGTATTTGCATTTGGCAATGAGGATTTCAATCTGGCGACGCGCGGGCAAGTGCGCTACACACAGGGCCTATGGGTCAGTGGTGAATTTTTCGATGTGCTCGGGATTCAGCCAATACTCGGGCAGCTATTTCACCGGCCGGATGATCGCGTGGGTTGTGGTACGCCCGGCACAGTAATTAGCTATGAGTTTTGGCAGAGCGAATTTGGCGGACAGGCCAGTGCGATCGGTAAGACACTCGAATTGGAAGGCCACCCGTTTGCGGTGCTCGGTGTAACGCCAGCGAACTTTCATGGGGTAGATGTCGGCCACAGCTTCGATGTTGCGGTGCTCATCTGCTCTGAACCAACGATCGCAGGTGAGAGCAGCCTTTACGTGTTGCCACACGGATGGTGGTTGGTGGCCATGGGCCGATTGAAGCCCAGATGGACGCTAGACAAGGCATCTGCGCAACTCGATGCAATCTCTCCAGGACTCATGCAGGAAACCTTGCCGCCCGTCTACCAGGCGGAAGCCCGAAAACAATACCTGCAGAAGAAGCTCGCAGCTTATCCGGGAAGCACAGGGGTGTCCAATCTTCGGCAGCAGTATGAGTCGCCTCTGTGGCTGCTGCTGGCGATCACGGGACTTGTATTGCTGATCGCGTGCGCAAACCTCGCGAACCTGTTGCTGGCTCGCGCCAGCGCGCGGGAAAAGGAAATTGCCGTACGCATCGCGCTGGGCGCGGCAAGAGGACGCATCGTCCGCCAGCTGCTTACCGAGAGCCTGCTTCTCGCGCTGCTGGGCGCTGCATTGGGTATGGTGTTGGCCCGCCTCTTGAGTTCCTTCCTGGTCCGATATCTCAGCGGGGAAGGCGATGTGCGCCACATCTTCGTGGGTCTGGCAACGGACTGGCGAGTACTTGGATTTACGGCCGGCCTCGCCGTGCTCACCTGTGTGCTGGTCGGGCTGGCGCCTGCGATCAAATCGACCGGGATGGCGCCGGCACTGGTGATGAGCTTGGCCGGGCGCGGTCTGACTACAACGCGCGAGCGATTCAGTCTCAGCCGGGCACTGGTCGTGGCTCAGGTCGCAATGTCCCTCGTGCTGGTGGTCAGCGCGTTGCTGTTCGGCGAAAGCCTGCGGAAAATTCTGACTCTGGATGCGGGATTCCAGCGCGACGGCGTGCTGGTGATGGATATCGACTACACGCGCCTCAATCTCCCCTACGATCAGCGAGGTCCGTTCCGGGAGCGTATCGTCGAGCGCGTGCGCTCACTGCCCGGAGTGCGATCGGCCGCGGAGACGAACGAGGTGCCTTTAGGCGGGAGTTATTGGAATGATGAAGTCGTGGTCAATGGCGAGGTTAAGAAGGGCTGGGTCGACATGGGCAACATCACGCCGGGGTACTTCCAGACGATCGGGACGCCTTTGTTAGCCGGACGCAATTTCACTGAGCGCGATACAGCGAGTTCGCCAAAGGTGGCGATCGTCAATCAGGAGTTTGCCCGGAAGATCATGGGAACTGAAAATCCTGTCGGCCGGGCCTTCAAAATCAACGTGTATCGGGGCCAGCCGCAGTACGAGTATGAGATCGTCGGGCTGATGGCAAATGCGAAATACGATGACTTGCGAAAAGAGTTCGATCCAATCGCATTTTATCCTCAGTTGCAGGATGACCGGCCCGACACCAATGGGGAAATTATCGTCCGCTCAAGCGGATTGCTCGAACCGATTGTGGGGGAGTTACGACAAGCTATGGCTGACGTGAATCCGGAGATCGCAATCGATTTTCATTCACTCGCCGCCCAAATCAGCGATGGATTGCTGAAAGAGCGTCTCTTGGCAATTTTGAGCGGATTCTTTGGCTTGCTGGCCGCAATTCTGGCAACCGTCGGACTCTATGGAGTGATGGCATACATGGTGGCAAAAAGGACAAACGAGATCGGGATCAGGATGGCATTGGGGGCAGCGCCGATACGAATGCTCGAACTGGTTCTGAGCGAGGCAGGAAAGCTGTGCGGAGTCGGAGTTGCAATCGGGGTTGTGGTGACGCTGGTGGTCGGGAGGTGGGCGGCGTCTCTCATATTTGGATTGAAGCCCTACAATCCCGCAGTACTGGCGACCGCGTGTCTGGGACTGGCTGTGGTGGCGGTGCTCGCCAGTATGATCCCGGCGAGAAGGGCGGCTAGGCTGGAGCCGATGGTGGCGTTGAGAGAAAATTAGTCGGGTCGTAATCACTTAAGCCCGGTGCTACAAGTCGGGCAACAACATCCTTCCCAGAGCAGAAGAACCCTGCAACTGTCGAAAACAGGCGATTTCACTCAAGTGCCCAGCGCAAGGCCCATGATGAGTGTAATGGGGATGTTACGCCAGATAGTCAAAGGCAAAGCGTAGAATAAGGCCGAAACCTGCAGCCCCCGTGACCGAAGGCTCAACCGACGCCAGAGGGGGGTAGTCTGAAGCCGCCCGTTCGAGAGCATGATCTTCGTCAAAGAAGACGGGTGAAGATTCGAGCAAACTACGCCTGTCGGGTGCGTAATCGCTTTGAAGCGATTCGTGGAGGAGTCGAACAGGAGCGGTACGGTTGTGACTTGGGGCGTCACAACCCGCAGCCGACCCGATTGGCTCCGCGATGGAACTCTAAACCATTCGCCTTTTACACAATCAACGTTACGTCACGGTCTCCCAGAAGAGTTCCGCGCGCCCGGCCCAGCGTCCCCCATTAAGTAGTCTCCCTTCTCAGGGTGGTCGTCTTGCAATAGAACCTCCCAACTTTCGTCCCTGCGATTGCGCAATTGCTGCATCGCCCAGACCCATGGCAGCCCGTCCACGTCCGAGAAACTAGGGCCCATTCCCATGATATCGTCGGCCAAAGAAGTGTTCCAATGCCACTGACCGTAGCAAACATCCGCGTTTGCCCCTCCAATCAGAGGCATGTCCGATCCCCCTATCGACCAATTTAGAGCTCGCGCCATCGCGCAAAGGGGTACTTTCTTTAACACTCCTATGTGGTCCAAACCTAGTGCATGCCCTACTTCGTGAGTTATCGTCAATGTCCTCGTGCCGTGCAAGTTTTTATTTGCGTCCTCAAACATGGCAAGTGCCGGTATGTCATCTAGCGAGTCCCATACCGCCGCGCAGGATCGGAACGTTCCCCCATCGGCCCTGTCGAATGGCGGCCCCATTTTCCCTAGGGATGTTCGCTTTTGCTTGCTATCCTCAAGCGCCGCGTTGAGATGGACTACCTCAATCGTTCTATGCGGGTTAGGGGCATTAAACTGAACGACACACTGACAGTTGATATACGGACGCCAGACTACATCGCCTCCCAGCGGAACATCGCCGTCGATAAACGAGTCTGGCGGCTTGAGCCAGAACTTCTCGTTCCACCAATCCGCGTAGCGTTTCGCTAGGTCCAAAAACTCGGACCACTCGTCCGGCGGCCACGGGTCACTATAGAAAACTTTACCTGCTGAGTCCTGCGCATAAGGCCACGGGTTTGGATTCCGCTGGCGCAAAGCGATGCGCAGGTTAATTAGCAACTGCCAAGGAAGACCCACGGCATTACCGTTCGGTTTTGCGAGGATGGCGTCGAAAGTCGAGGCGATTGATCCTGCCTGATTTCCAGTCTTCACCGTGATGGTATTGATCCTGTCATACATCGAGGTATCCCTCCTACTCTGGATTTTGATTGCAACCAGCCAGGAAAAAAGGGGCGATCTAAGCAACTAGGTCCCAATATCTCAGAGACTCGAACTCTCCGGTTTTGCCCCTCTATTTAGGAAATCGGAAACGGCGGGCAAAAGACGACAGGAGGTCAAGAAATTCGACGAAGGGTAGGCTCAGCAAGTGACGGAGGCACGGGAAGGCTAATGATCACGAGCCAAATTTTTCTAATGCCAGGCCTCGCGGTCAACTGTCGTTAACAGGCCTTAACACTCAAGTTCCGATTGCTTTCGATTCAGTTCGCATTAGTCCGTCCGGATGATGAGTTAACCGAGATTTCACGCCAGCTACGCCTTGGCGAATAGGTATTCTGCTTCCGGCAAGGCGATTTACGCAGCAACTTCGCCGCCTTTTACGCCGTAGAACACAACCCAGACAGACAAATCCCCGCTGCAGTTTTCGAACTGGTGCTCCGTTCCTGCGGCGACAAACAGCAGGTCGCCTGCTACGAATGAATCGCGCTTGCCGTCGTGGAACAGTACTCCATGGCCGCGGACAATGATGTACAGCTCATCCTGCGTTTGAGGCGTCTGCACGGTCGGACGCACAGGAAGGGAAAGTTTTATCTTCACGGTGCCGCGTTCAAGGAGGGTCACGGCATGGTCGCTCTCAGCGCTAGGGATACACTTTTGAGCTTCCACAAAAGGGATCACGCCGCTGCGTCGATTTAGGTTGTTCAAACGATGCCTCTGGCACTGTTCACGGTAGTATCAGGACGCGAAGGCGAGCAATGGAACCACGCTGGCCGTAAAATTTCAGATTTATAGAGAACAGGGCAAGCGCTCATTGAGGGGTTTTGCGTGCAATGGGGATTAATGAGATGGTCCGCCGCCGAGTAGGATTACGGCTCGGCAGTTTACGTGAGGAGGATCATCACATGCACATCGCATCCATCGGCATCGATTTGGGCAAGACCACCTTTCACCTGGTTGCATGGGGAGAACGTAACAAGGTTCTGCTGCGTAAGAAGTTCTCTCGCCCGCAACTGCTGGCCTACACTGCGAACCTACCGGCCGCGCTCATTGGTCTCGAGGCAGGTGCCGGAGCACACTTTGTGGGAACCGCGCTCCGCGAACAAGGGCAGCAGGTGCGGTTGATCCCGGCCCAGTTTGTCAAACCGTATCGGAAGTCGAACAAGAACGACTTCATCGATGCGGACCAATCGTCTCTCCCTAAAGTATCAACGTGCCGATGTCGAGCGTGCCAAGCCTTTCTGTTTAGTTTGTCGGGAGTTTTGCCGGTTGGACTCAAGGAATACGCCAACACTCTTCGCCGGCATGGGTTTCGCAAACAAGTATCCCTGGACTAACCCACAACCGGCCGCCGCCAACCGTTGGCGTTGATGAGTTGTTTCCACTCCTTCAGCTACCACTTTAAGATCTAGACTGCGCGCCAGTCCGACGATCGTCTTAACGATGGCATAGTTTTCGGCATCCATCGTCTTGACGAACGATTGATCGATTTTAAGGCTGTCGACTGAAAAGCGACGGAGATAGCTCAGAGAGGAATATCCGGTGCCAAAATCGTCGATACTCAGCTTCACTCCTAGAGTCCGTAGCTGCGACATCGTTTGCAAGGTCGCCGCAACGTCGTTCATGGCCAAGCTCTCGGTGAACTCGATCGTTATGCACTGCGGATCAACCGCACTCTCTTCGAGTGCATCTTTGACGTGCCCGATGAAACCGGCGTGAGAAAAGTGCTTTGAACTGATGTTGATGCCGACATATAACGGCGGCTCAGCAGGATAGCGCTGTAGCCAACTCGCCGCCTCTAAACATGCTTTCTTTAAAACCCAAACGCTAATGGGAACAATCAGGCCACACTGTTCTGCGATCGGGACAAAAGTGCTTGGCGGTATTGAATTCGATCCCGAGGGCTGCCACCGCAAGAGTGCCTCGAATCCCTGTACCACCCCTGTATCTACTGTAACGATTGGTTGATAGTGAAGTGTCAGTTCTTCGTTCTCGATCGCATATCTCAGCTTGGCTTCGAGCAGAAGTCGACTCATCACTTGCTCGTGCATCACGCGGTCAAAGAGCTCACAGCAGGCCTTGCCTTGGCTTTTCGCACGATACATGGCGATATCGGCATTCTGAAGCACCGTCTCCGCGGGCGTCTCCGGTGATGTCAGAGCGATGCCAATGGACGTGCTCTTGACGACCTCAAGTCCCTCCAGCAGGAACGGCTGTGAAAATGAAGACTGGATTCTCTCGGCTATACGGATAGCATCGCTCGGGTCCGTAACGTCTTCCACGAGAACCGTAAACTCATCTCCACCCATCCTGGCTATTATGCCGTCGTTGCGCATGCAGGCTCGTAGTCTATTGCTCACTTCTTTGAGTAGAGTATCCCCAGTTGCGTGGCCATAGCAGTCATTGACGACCTTGAAGTCGTCGATATCAATGAAGAGGACGGCAGCGGCCTGTTGTGGATGCCTTTTTATCCGACCCACGACGCTTTGCAAACGTCCCAAGAACAAGGCGCGGTTCGGAAGGCCGGTGAGCACATCGTGGGTAGCGTTAAAACGCAATTTTTCCTGGTCACGTTTCCGTTCGGTTATATCTCGAGCGTTGTAGACGATGCCGCCGATATTCTGGTGCCGAATCAAGTTTCTAACCACACATTCGAAATCGAGCCACATTCCGTCTGCACGTCGCAACCGGAACTCAACGATCGGATTCTCCCCATGCTCCACTGATCGCGATCCCGTGCTCATGGCCTTGGCGAAATCGTCCGGATGGAGCAGGTCGATCATGTTCGTTCCCACAAGGCGATCTCCATGCACCGCTAGAACTACATGAACGGAAGGACTAGCGTACTTGATTTGGCCAGAGGGGTCGGCGATCAGAATGATGTCGGTTGACTGCTCGGTGAGAGCGCGAAAGCGCTCTTCGCTCTCCCGGAGGGCGTTGCGTTCTGTTTCTTGCAACTGGCCGACATGCTCCTGTTTCTGGAGCCGGAGAAAGAGTATCAGGATGGTCGTCGCTGCCAATATGGCCGCGGCTAGAAATTCGTTTCTGGCTCTCAGCGCAAGACCTTGGGCCCATTTGTCCTCGCCCTCAATGGCAATCTGCACTTGGTGCTGCATCAGGTCGAACTGGGGGCTGACCTCCTGGATATCGACCTGCTTTGCCTCGTCAAAGTCGCCAAGTTGGATCATGAACCATTGCCGGCCGGCCGACGCGATGTAGCTGTCCAACGCTGGCCAGACCCTCTCTGGGGCAGCGGTGTGATAAACATGAAGGTGTGCCGCTAGTACTGCTTCGGGCAATGCGTGTCTTGCCTTCATCATCCCTGCTTCCGCTTCGGGGCTCAGGTTCTGCTTTTGCAAGGCTGCCAAGGAAAGATTATTGAAATCTCGCGTAAGAACTGCAATTTGATTGAGAATGACTTGGGCAGTGAGGGCGTCGTCGACCTGATTCCGATGGAACCACGAGAGAGAGGCCAAGACGGCGGTGACCGTCGCGAGAAAACCAAGGACAAAGGCCAATTTCGGACGAGCTACTAGACTCCCGCATCGCAGGTTGATGGTGCTCTGCGCAGCGCGGAACATTTTGACCATGAGAAAACCGATCAGAATCCCTTCGCAAACGCATGTGTGCAGAATGGTTGTGGGGAGGAGCTGCCTTGATCCGCCGAGCAGTAAGCGCCAGATACTGCGCTCAAGATCACGTCCGATTTTGGCACGTCCAGATGAGCATGCCAAATTACGAAAGCAGGTTACGAAAGTGTTGCTCTGAGACTGAGCTCTTACGGTTGTCGATGGCGCGGCTGAGCGTTTTACCAGGACGTGCGGTATCGCACATCCCGTGTGCCCGATTCTCTCTTAGGGGGATCTGAAGCATCTCGCACGTGGTACAAGAGATTCTTCCGGATAACCATTCCGTCTTACATCGCCATTGCGCTTCCGCTTTCTTGGGTTGCCGCGACATCCATTCGCATGACTTTCGGTCTGCCGATTTCCACTTGGGGCTTCTTCGCACTTATGGTCTCGCCGTTCCCATGGGGGTACTTCACATGATTTCTGGGAACCTGGCTCGTAGTTGACGCAAAATCCCATAGCGCTCAAACCCTGGTGTTCGCTGATTCGCACCCCGGCGATCCGCGATTGCATGTTGATATTTGCAGCGAGACATTGGACACCTCGTCAATGGCGATGGTGGAAGAGGTGGTCAGTTCGATACGACTAACGTGCACCGTCTTGAACCACTTTGCAAATGCCCCTGAATATATCCCTCCTTCCCATTCAACTTCCTAATAGACCGGCGATTCTCGTCACGCTCTATCCGCAGCGGATACACCGAGGGCACCCGAGGTTCGGTTGCTCCCTCGTCACGCTCGACTCTTAGTTCGTACCGTGAGGACGGGACAATTCGCCCCGGAAACGATCTCATAGACTTTGTCGCCGGTGGAGGATTGCTGAACACTCCCAGCGCCAGGTAGTTGGGAAGTTTACGAAGACGGTCAAAATCCTGAGCAAACTTCAAATAGCTCTCCGGAGTGCGATCCGAGCGGCGCGGTCGTGCCGATGTCGAGATCAAAGACAACACCAAAGGCACACACCAATCAACGAAAACCGATCGAGACGGTGTGTACCGCTTCTTCTTCCTGGCTCCCGGGAGATACACGTTGACTGTATCGCTCGGGAGTCAGCGTTGGCGTGAAGAACATAAGCGGGAAGGAGTTTGTCGGAGAAGGACAGGAAGACGGGCTGAGAGATCGTGTGTCCCCGCTATGTCCCGCGGAAAAATGGGGTTTTCCAGCAAGTCTTTTATTTTGTTGGCGTCCCTGTCGGAGTGATTTTGAACGACTCTCAGGAACGATAAGGATCCCTTAGTTCCATCGCCAGTTCCCAGATTCCGCGCGCCCGCTGGTACATCAGGGCGCGAAACTTCTGGGGATCCTCAAGCCTCCAAGCCTCTGGCGTACTGAACCAATAGGCGGTCTGCTCGTTCGCCCAAGTCTGATAGTACAACCCCCATCCAAGCAGCAAGGCGTCAGCTTGCAAGGATCCGTCTTGAATGCGCTTTCCCCAGTGGTACAGGTTTGCGGCGGCGCAATAGCTGACTCCTGTCCAGACCTCAAATTGATGTGCATACTCGCTGTCGCCGACGCCGGGGGTCGAGTCGGGGTGAAGCGCATTTGCCACACCCACGTCGCCAATCCCATCGCCGTTGAAATCCCTCAGCGGCAACACAGCGCGCTTGAACAGTTGACGGTAATGCGACGTGAGGCGGTCAGCAGTCACCACCGGCGGGAGACCGGTCACATCTACGTAACGCTCGCCCACTGTGGCGTCGGCCATGATGTCAGAGTTATGGGCGTTGTACTGATAGTAGCCAAGCTCCTGGTTCCAGAACTGCTCTTCTGTGCTGGCTTGAGCCTTCTTCCGTTCTGCAGTGAACTCCTCAAGCAGGGCTTTATCCATCTTGTGTTCAGCTAGCGCTTCGAGCGCTTCCAGGGCGCCGAGCCAGAGAATGGCGTTGAACAGCTTGTTGTCCTTATATTCAGAGCTCTTCATTTCGCTCAAGCCGTCGCCGTCGACGTCAGTCGTCTTTTGGTAGCGGTAGGTTCGCACGAGCGCCGGCCAGACATCGTCGAGAAACTTGCTGTCCTTGGTCTTGTGCCAATAGGCATGGCACTGCTGGATGAACTTGGGCGAGAATTCGGACCAGGGAGTGGTAATCCGGCCTTTAATTCCCATGGGAGAAGTGTTGTACCAACGGCCGTAGCCATCGTATTCAAAAAACGGGTCCCCGGAGATGGAGCCTGCGTCATGGGGACAACTCCCGTCGGGAGAATCCCGGATGAAATCGGAGAAAACCAGCAGGATGTCGCGCTCGATCTGCGGCCAGAGATCCCTGTTGCTGCGGGAAGCGTGATGGCGAACGTCGAAGGTCTCCGCAAAGGCGTACTCCTGGCACTCCATCACTGACGCGAGGTGTTGACCGGGACGATTGCCAAATTTCTTGGGTTTGGTGATACAGCCATTTTCCCAAAAGGAGCCGCCAAACGTAGCGTAGTACAGCTCATTCAGAGCGCTTTGCTTGAGCCAGTCGGGGTAAGCTGGATTCTGGACGATAGGGGTTTGCCAAGTCTCGACGGCGTTTAGCCACTCCCCCGTTTTGAGCAAGGCTTCCTTAGCGATTTCGAACGCTTGCCCGCGCTTGGGCGGATAGTACTCAGTGTAGCGGCGCCACCAGCGGGTACCGTTTCCAAATTCAATTTGCGGGAAATACCAGGTGAGTGCGAACGGGACAGTCACTTCCGATCCCGGAGCAATCCTAACCTTAACGCACAGCGCTCCCGATGGGAGTTTGCTGTCCGCGCCCAGGGGCCTATCAGCCAGTTCCCCGTCCGCTGCGAGATCTTGCCAAATCTCGGCTCCGTCACCTCCGCCATCCCAACTGGTAGTGTGAGATGCCGGGGCATTCGTGGCGATGCACCACTCGGAGTTTTCCGTTTCCGGCGGATTAGTCGGATGGTGAGCCTTCATCAGAATCGCAGTGATCCCGAGATGCTCATCGCGGGCCAATTCGTTTGTAAGTCCCCTGCGCTCCCTCGCTGTTTCATCGACGGCCCCTGTTGGCTTCCCCATCGGCGTGTTCTGAGGTCCGGTGTAGGGCGCATTCGGAAAAGTGAACATCACTGAAACTTCGACGGGCGACGACGACGGGTTATGAATCCTGAACTGGAAAAGCGCCGCGGGGAGAGACGTTTCCCGGTAGTTGTCTTTAATGACCGGGCTGAAAAGCTCCAAGGCGATGTTGGTCTCGAAGGGGTTGTAAGTGCACCAACCGCGCGGGAACAGAGCGTAGTATTCGCCTTCGCCCGGTTGGAGTCGTGTCCACGCAGGCAGTATGTCATCGGTTGCAAGAGTCCGCGCTGTCGCGCGTTTTCCTTTTACCTGTTCTCTGATATGAAACGCGGCTTGAGGGAGAAATCGTTCCTCGTACCTTCCCACTTTCATCTGCCATGGCCCGAATGTGCCGCAGATGTTGTACATGAAATTTCCGGCGCCAATTCCACCCAGCGGAATTCCTTTCTTGACCCGAGTCAGCGTATTCAGTCCGGCCCGATCCTCCGGTCGTGCGTGGCTGTCGTCCATTAGTGCGATCTTGGGCAAATCGCCGAGGGTTCGTTTCCAGGCGCAGAACGGATATATAGCCTGCGCCGGCACAGTTGGTGCTTGTGATCGCTCCCCTGACTTGGTCTGCGTTCCAGCTGCATCCGGAGAGGGCGTGGCCGCGAGAGAGCCCCCCGCCAGCATCAGGCCCGCCGCGCCTGATGAATGCAATATGAACTTGCGCCGTGAGATTGGCCGCTTCGCCATTGTGCTGTCTCCTTTCCTGGAGAGCCGTCCAGACTTCGCTTGGCAATTTCTTGTGGACCATAGTGATCGAGTAGGCAGTAGGTGTACCAAGCCCGTTGTTCGCAAGGGCGTGGCCTTGCCTCATCGCGATCACCCATTCCATGGCCAACGGTTCAAGACTTGAATCGATCACTTCGCGGATCCTCCCGCGGTGACCGGTGCAACATCAGACCTTAGCCCGAGCGCCTTCAGATATCCAGCATTCACAAGACATTTTTGCAGGCGCATGTTTTCCAGAAACTGGTCGAAAGCGCGGATGATGGTTTCCTGGTCCGGGCGAGCCTTGAGTCGTTCTTCTACCTGGCCCGTGCCGCGCGGGAGCTTGGCGAACTCCACGATCTTTGCCCAGTCCGCGGGCGGGAGGATGCTGACAACCGCCGAGGACTTTCCCATCTTCTTGTAAGGCCAGAAAGCCCATCCGATGTTGTTCTTTTCCAGGGTTTTCACGAATTGGGCGATCCAGTCATCGTTATTCTCGCCGGACTCGCCCATCCAGATGGGGACATCAAAACGGTCGCGAAAATCCATGTAATCGCGAATGACGCTTTCATCGGGTGCGGTCCAGTACTTGTGGAAGGTATAAGCGACGTTCGAGTCGAAGGGTTTGCCGAAGACGGAGAAGTTACTGTCCCACTGGGCGCCACCGAGGAAGAAAACATGGTGAGTGTCGATCTTGCGGATCTCAACCGACAATTTCTTGTAGAGAGGTTCCAGCAGAGGGTTCAAAGGCGCGAGCTTGGGAAATTGCGGGATGGGCTCGTTCAGTAGATCGTAACCAAGCACGATGGGCTCATCGCGATAGTGCGTGGCCAGGCGCCGCCAGACGGCGCTCAGGTGCTCCTGCTCGTGGGGACTGTTGTAGAGCCAAGGATATCCAGCGCTGTCGTCGATGTTGGCTCCGGTCTGTCCGCCGGGTGCGGCATGCAGATCGAGGATCAGATAGAGTCCTTCGGCGCGGCTCCAGGTGACTAGACGGTCCACGAGCTTGAACCCTTCCGCGTCGTCGCTCTCAAACAGGCTGTAATGAAGAGGAACCCGGAGGGTATTGAAACCGGCGCGATGCAGGAGCGTGATGTCTTCGCGGGTGACGTACTGGTCGCGGTACTTCTGCCAGAATGCGGCGGAGCCTTCGGGGCCGAGTAGTTCTAAAACCAGGCCGCGGATCTCAGCAGCGGATTGCGGACCGCCTTCGAAGAGCCACATGTAGCCTTCGGGCACCAGCCAGTTGCCTAAATTTGTAGCGCGAACCAAGAGCGGCTTGCCGGCTCCGTCGACGATTTGTTTGTGGTCGGTGTGAACGAATTGCGCGCTGGCGTCGCAAATCAATGCTAGAAGAAGAGGTAGGTATAGGAGTCTGAATTTGAACATGATTGCCTCCGGAGGAAGCGTATACCAAGGCAGACCGGCATGAACGTTTCGGGCCCTCGATCGGTCGCCTGCATCTGGAGTTTCCAACCGCTTCATCAACGGTGCTCTTAAAGGAACAGCAATTCAGGCTCGCTGCCTCCTAAGGTTTCCAGTCCAAGGAATATGCTGAGAAAGAGGTCGGGCGCAGAATATCAAACTGGACATGAGACGGTACTTCGGATTGAGCGAACGCAATTTCCAGTTTCGTCTCACTACCAGGTTGAGCGTCTGGCAACTCCACCTCCTGGCGTTCGACGGGAATATTACCTTGCCCGAAGAACAAACCGCGCAGTATGTAGCCCCGGAGGGTGTACCTCGGAAGGTCGTACCGCACTCGGATCAGCAGCTGGAATTTGTTCAGCCGGCGCTCCACAGTAAACGAGTCGATGGGGCTGGACTCGCGGCGGAGAACCTCATACGATGGCTTGCGCGCGCCATAAAGGTCCACCACTCCGTGGATCCGCTGTTGCAACGAGCCCACGCCGCGATCGCCGACATCCGTGCGATAGTCGTTGTAACAGAAAAAAATCGCCCCGGCGACAAAATCTCTCGAGCGAATTGTTGCGTCGTGCGAGCGCAAAATATCGATTCTTGGCTCATCGCCTTCGGGCCGGTCCAGTGTACAGGCACAGTATCCATATTCGGAAACTACAATCGGCTTGCCGGGAAACGCGACATGAATTTGATCGAGATAGCGCCCCGCGTCCGCCGCCGTTCCGGGGGCCCAGGTTCCGTAATATTCGTTGGCTTCGATAAAATCCATTAGCCCCGCAACGTCCCGCTGGGGCGTATTGTCCAGCGAGTTCGAGGCGTAGGAGCAGAGACGGCCCGGATCGAGCCGCTTAGCTTCCTCCAGCAATCGCCGGGCAAATTGATACGCGGGCGGATTCTGCCCATCAATCTCGTTGCACAGGCCCCAAACCACAACCGACGGATGGTTGAAGTCGCGAGCAATCATCTCGCGAAGTTGCTCCAATCCATTTTCCGTGATGTCCGCATCGGGCCGGGCAGTCATCCCGGCAAATGTGTCTGGTCCCCAGGCAGGAACCTCGGTCTGCATAAGAATGCCGTGGCGGTCGCAGTAGTCGAGAACGCGCTTGTCCTGGGGCCAATGGACGCGCGTGAAGACGCAGTTCAGATGCTTCATGTCCGAATAGTCCTGAGCGATCCACTGAGTTGGCTCCGCCATTCCGAACTCCGGGTTGCTGCCAGCCATTCGTTCCACGCCCATCAGTCGCACGCGCTCGCCGTTCAAGTGGAAATCGCCATCTTGAATCTCAAGTTTGCGGACACCGAAACTGGTGGCGAAACGATGTTCGCGGCTTCCATCCCAGATGGAAAATTCGAGGCGATACAGATGGGGATGGTCAAAGTGCCACAACTTGGCCTTGGGCAGAGTCGCCTGGATGCTGAGCGTTTCCACCGCTCCTGTATTGACGGAGAGACCTTTGCCCGGCGAGCCACTCAAAACTGTCAGCGGTTCTTCTTCTTCCGCAACGAAGAAGGTAGCCTTGCCACGCCAGGGCTTTCCGCTGGCGTTTCGGATGTGGGCCGTAATCGCCAGTTTGCCGTCCCCGCTGGCGAGATCAGGCATCGCGTTAACATCGACGCGTTCGATAAATGTCTTCGGCGTAACCAGCAACTGCACTGGGCGGAAAATGCCTCCATCATTCGCCCAGTCGCTCGATCGGCCCCGAGGCACCATGTGCTGGTTGAAAGCATTGTTCACACGAACCGCGATGCTGTTGGTTCGGCCCCACTGAAGCAGGTCGGTGATGTCAAGAGTGAAAGCGGTGTAACCCTTACGGGCGTGTTCTCCGGCGGACCTGCCATTGACCCAGACCGCGGCAGTGTGGAATACGGCTTCAAATTCCACGCGCACTGCGCAGTCCTGCCAACTCGCAGGCGTATCCGTTGCAGGTAGCTCAAAGCTCCGCCAGTACCATGCAGTTCCGCGATAGTTGGTCAGCTGCGCCTCGACCTGCCAGGTGTGAGGCACAGTGATGGGTCGCCAACCTTCAGCGGGAGGGTTTATGCCATACCACTCGTTCATTGTTCCCTGGTCGTCCGGGTCAATGCGGAATAACCATTCACCGCACAGGCTGGCGGTTCTGGTGAGGCAGGACGGAACATTCTTTTCAGCTGCCCAGGAGGTTGACGTGGCGAGTGCTCCGACGACTGCGCCGGCGGAGCCGGTGAGAAATTTCCTGCGGGAAGACATCGGTGGGCTCAGTATAGCTTTCCCGCCATGCAGTTAAACAGCCTGCCTGTCCACTGTCAAACAGAAGCTCAGTTGCACACGTGAGTTATGCTGTCTTGCGAGGTCGAGAGGAATGAATATGACCCGAACCACGATGAATAGCCGGGGACTGGTTGCAGTCGTTCTCCTGTTGCTTGCGCAGTTTGGCATGGCACAGGCCGCACCATCGAAACTCGATGTAGAGAAGCGTGTCGATTCGATTCTCAGCCAGATGACTCTCGATGAAAAGATCGAGATGATCGGCGGCATCAACGATCTCTACACGCGCCCGATCCCTCGACTCGGGATCCCGTCGCTGCGGATGTCGGACGGTCCCATGGGCGTTCACGATTACGGGCTGACGACTGCATATCCGGCGGGTATCGCGCTGGCTGCGTCCTGGGATGTTGATCTCGCGCAGCGTTTCGGCACCGCCATGGGCAGGGATGCCCGTGCGCGTGGCGTGCATTTCATCCTCGGCCCCGGAATGAATATTTATCGCGCGCCGATGAATGGCCGCAATTTCGAGTACTTCGGCGAAGATCCGTTCCTTGCGTCGAGAATGGCCGTCTCGGCGATCAGCGGAATTCAGGGACAGCACGTCATCGCAACTGCCAAGCACTTTGCCGGGAATAATTCGGAATTCGCGCGCATGACTCTCAGCTCCGACATTGACGAGAGAACGTTGCGCGAGATCTATCTGCCAGCATTCGAAGCCTCGGTGAAAGAGGCGCACGTGGGCGCGGTCATGGATGCCTATAATCTGGTCAATGGCATCTACATGACGCAAAACATCCATCTGAACAACGAAATCCTGAAGAAGGAGTGGGGATTCGACGGCATTCTCATGTCGGATTGGGGCGCCACGCACGACGGTGTTGCCGCCGCCAACGATGGCCTCGACCTTGAAATGCCGTCCCCCACCTTTATGAATCGAGATGCTCTGCTCCCCGCGCTCAAGGAAGGGAACATCTCGGATGCAACCATCGAAGACAAGATCAGAAGAATTCTGCGCAAGGCGATCGAGTTCGGGTTCCTCGATCAACCCCAGACCGATATTGCCATACCCACCTACAGTCAAGAAGGACGTCAGGTAGCCCTGGAAATCGCCCGGGGCAGCATGGTTCTGCTGAAGAACGCAGGCAATTTGCTTCCGCTCGACGAAAACAAAGTGAAGACCATGGCCGTAATTGGCCCGGATGCCTATCCAGCAGTGATTAGCGGAGGTGGCAGTGCAGAAACCAAGCCCTTCAACAGCGTCAGCTATCTGGAAGGCATCAGCAGCCGTCTGGGAACCAAAACCAAGGTTTTGTATGCCGTCGATCTTCCCCCTCTCGACGAAGTTTTCGAAAGCTCCGAATTCGTTACGACTCCCGGCGGCGAGAGCGGCCTCAAGGGAGAATATTTCAGCAATGAAGGATTGAAAGGCACGCCTGCGCTGGTTCGCATCGACAAGCACGTTCATTTCGACTGGGGAGAAGGCAGCTTCGCCGCAGGCGAACCTGTCGATCATTTCGCGATCCGCTGGACTGGCTACTTCGTGCCCAAGGAATCCGGCGACTATAAGTTCTATACCTCGGCGGACGACGGAGTTCGGCTCTACGTCGGCGACGAAATGGCAATCGATGACTGGCTACCGCATTCCCAGACACTGGATATCGCTGCGCGCCATCTGGAGGCGGGTCAGGCATACAAGATCCGTCTGGAATACTTCGAATCCGTGGGCAGCGCCATCGTTGGTTTTGGAGTGACGCGGGCCGAGACGTTCGTCGGCCGCGAAACCAAGCCTCTGGCAGCCAAGGCTGATGCTGTTATCGTTTGCGTGGGATTCGATCCCAAGACCGAGGGCGAGGGCTTCGACCGGCCCTTCCACCTTCCCGGCGGGCAGGACGAACTCATTCGCCAAATCAGCTCCGTGAACAAGAACGTTATCGTTGTGCTCACCGCCGGGGGCAACGCGGATATGGCGCGATGGATTGAGACTGTCCCAGTTGTTCTGCACGCGTGGTATCCCGGCCAGGAGGGCGGGACCGCTCTGGCGCAAATTCTCTTTGGCGATTACAGCCCGTCGGCCAAGCTGCCTGTCTCCTTCGAGCGCCGCTGGGAAGATAATCCCACCTTCCACAGCTACTACCCCGAGACGAGCGGCAACCGGGTGCAGTATTCGGAAGGAGTTTTCGTGGGATACCGGCATTTTGATCGTTCCGAAACCAAGCCGCTGTTCGCTTTCGGTTACGGTCTCTCGTACACGACGTTTGCATACAGCAAGTTGTCGGTGACGCCGCAGGGTGGAAACCTGAATCAGCCGGTCTCGGTTTCGTTCGACGTAAGCAACACGGGTCATCGCGAAGCAGCGGAAGTCGCAGAATTGTACGTCGGTGATGCCCACGCCAGCGTTCCACGGCCAGTCAAGGAATTGAAGGGATTCGTCAAAGTGAACCTGAAACCGGGAGAAACCAAGCGGATCACGTTCATGCTGGATCGCCGGGCGTTTTCCTTTTATGACATGACGAAAAAGGATTGGAGCGCAGAGCCGGGTGATTTCACGATCCTAGTCGGCGGCTCTTCTGACAGCATACAACTGACGGGGAAGTTCACTCTGACGCACTAGACGGAACGCAGATTACTTCCAGGTAAAGGTGGCGACGGCTTCCGCCGGAAGCGTGTAATTAAATGACTGGCCCTTGAAACTTACACCGAAGTTTCCGGCGTTGCTGGCGGAATTCAACACCAGCAGGACGATCGACCCATCGGGATTCTGAAAAGCAACATCCTCTATGCTGCCAGCACCGAATGTATTGGAATCGATCCGGTGTGCGCCGGGGACGACGAACTTTCCCAGTTGTCCGAGAACGTAGTACTCCACGTTAAAGGTGACATTGGCCGGCGAAACACTGTCGTCGATCGTCACGATTCCTCGGCAGTTGGAGCAGGTGCCATTCTCCGGACCGGAGTTCTGATCGAGGGCCAGATTCCACAGGGACACGCTACGGGCCCAGTTGCGTGTGGCGCCGATCAGCAGGTGCTCGGAGTTCCATACCAGGTCGCCCGCAAAGCTCGATCCGACCGTTCCTGAGCACTCCGTGAACCAGATGTCCTTGGCTGGAAAAGCTGTTTCCACGATTGATTGGGCGCTCGGATCGCCCGCATAGCAGTGAAACGAACTCCCTGCGACATACTGCGCGGCGGAACTGCCGAGCACGGACTCAGGATAAGCCGTGTTATTCCAATTGTGTTCATAGGCGAAGATCTTCACACTCCCGAGCCCGGCAGTGCCCAGGGCAGGCCCGAGATTACTTGCGATGAAAGTTGATTCGTCGGTCGCGGCAAGAAATTCGGACGGGTATCCCGTCGTGGAGTTGAGAGGCTCGTTCTGCACGGATAGGGCATAGATGGCGACGCCCTGCTGCCGGTACGCCTGCACAAAATCGACGAAATACTGCGCCAGGCTGGGAAAGTAAGCCGTGCTCATGTTCCCGCCATTCATCGTTCCAGTCGATTTCATCCAGGCGGGCGGACTCCAGGGCAGGGCGACCACCTTGAGGTTGGGATTCATGGAAAGAGCCTGCTTCAACAAAGGAAGAATGTAAGCGGTATCGTGTGTTACTGAGAAGTTAGTGAGATTGGGATCAGTCTGCCCCGGGGGCATGTCGTCGTAACTATAGTTGCCGCTGGCTGAGAAGTCCGATGCTCCCATGGGCTGGCGCAGAAAACTGATACCAATGCCGGCACTCGGGCTGAAGAGTTCTTGCATCAATGTGGTCTGTTGCGAAGCACTGAGCTTGTTCCAAATCAGCCATGCCGAAGAATCGGTTAGAGAACCACCAACGCCATCCATCTGCTGATACTGGGTGGCGGCATCGACGGTGATGATGAGACCATTGGTGCCTCCGCTCGTTGCGAAGGCGACGCTCGGCTGCGCTTGGAGCAGCATCGTTTGGTCCCCAGTAGTTTCGACGATCTGTACACTGGGGCCGCCAGATGCAGTTGGTGGGTTGGTGGTTGATCCGGGGCAGCCACTCAGAAGAAGGCAGGTAATACATGTCACCGAGGACGGGACAAGTTTGGCAAGCTTGCGCTGCCCGTTTCCAAACTGAATTCGAATATTGGAAGCAATCATCGACCCCTGTTCCAAAATCCTCGCCTCTCGCTGCACTTTGACTTTCGCAAAAGATATTGCCGAAAGAATCTCATACGTGTCAAACCGAGGCATCGTTTCTTTCGTCGACCAAGCTCAGACTTCTGTTCTCCGCGTAATTTACAGTGGATGAAGACTCAGAGCTTGACTTCCCCCCAGCCGCTGCTTTGGGCTACCCTAATGCAAGCGCGAGATTGGCGGCGTTCTGCGAAGGCTTCAGTTTGACCTCTGATTTCATATCCACGCCGAAGCGAGCTATGCAATCAGGTTGCGCTGGTGCGCCATTCGTCCAAGGGGTGAGGCTGGTCGCACTGTTGGTCTTGGCGTTGGGTGCGCTCGGCGTCAGCTCTTGGGCGCAGCTTACGCTTCCCGCGAAGTCACTTCCCACTCTTACCAACGCTGCTCAAATACGCCGGCTGAGCCCGGAACAGGCTTCACTGGGGTATCCGGTGCTGGTTCGGGGCGTGATCACGATGGATGCGCCCTCGCCGCACTTTATCGTTCAGGATGCGACTGCCGGCATTTATGTGGAGGGCAGCGTCTCCCCGAAGTTTCCCCACGTGCTTAGCCAGTTCGTCGAAATTGAAGGAGTAACGGGTCCCGGCAAGTTTGCACCCGTGATTCGTGAAACAAAGTTGCGCGTATTGGGCAGAGGAGAGCTGCCCAAGCCCCAACTTTTTTCTTTCTCCGCGTTGGAGAATGGGCAACAAGACAGTCAGTGGGCCGAAGTCCGAGGCATTGTGCGGTCTGCCGCCGTCGACCGAAGCTCATGGCGGGAGCCCACGCTGGCCATGAGGGTCGCATCGGAAGGGAGAGAGTTCAACGTTCGCGTGCCGATCGCCCACGAGCAGGACTTTTCTTCATGGGTCGACAGCGAAGTCCTGATTGAAGGCGTGTGCGGCAGCCTGTATAACACCAATCGGCAGCTCACGGGCATCATGTTCTACGTTCCTCGCCTAAGCTTCATAAGGGTGGAAGCGCCGGCCAGAGAAGTACCACTGTCGGAATTGCTGCAGTTTGCGCCGGCAGAGGGAACACGACACCGGGTGCGAGTACGGGGCATCGTTGGCTATCAGCAGCAGGGCAACGCTCTGTTTCTCCAGAGTCAAGGCAAGGGGCTACGCGTGCTTACGAAGCAGGGTACGCCTCTCGACATTGGGGATCTTGTGGACGTACTGGGTTTTCCAGCAATGGGCGACTCGGCGCCCATTCTGGAAGACGCCTTATTTCATCGTTTAGGCCACGAGAAAGCGCCGGAACCGCTGCAACTGGACCTCGATATACCTTGGGAGCAATTCGACGGCGCTGTCGTGACCACCGACGCGAAGTTGCTGAACCGCCAGGCGCAACCGGATGGCCTGCTGCTTATGCTTCAGCACGGCGACGTGTTCTTCGATGCCACGCTTCCGGCGGGCGCTTCCGGGGAGCGCCTGCTTTCGATCCCGCTGAATAGCGAAGTGCAAGTCACCGGTATTTGTTTGGTTCGTAGCGGTGGTTTGTGGCAGATTCCACAGTCGTTTCGCCTGCTGCTGCGTTTACCACAGGATGTCGTCATGCTTACAACTCCCTCGTGGTGGAATCTGCGTCACACTTTGTGGGTGCTGGGCATCACCGGCGGCGTTCTTATGGCTGTGATGGTTTGGGTGGTAGTGCTGGGGCGACGACTGAGAGAGCAGATGGCCCTGATTCGCCAGAAGTTGAGAAGCAGCGCGGTGCTCGAGGAGCGCAATCGGATCGCCCGCGAGCTTCACGACACACTGGAGCAGGAACTGGCCGGGATCACGATGCAACTGGATCTGGCGGTCGATTGTTTTCAGCAGGCGCCGGGTGTAGCCCAGCACGCTCTGGAAGCGGCGCGCGACATGAGCCGTCACAGTATGGTGGAAGCCCGACGTTCGGTCTGGGATCTGCGCTGTCAGTTGTTGGAGGATGGCGATCTAGTCTCGGCGTTAGCGCAAATTGTCGAGCCGCTCGTCCCGCGCGAGCAAACGAAGGTCGACTTCACGATACAGGGTAGCCCGGTGCGCCTCCCCAGGCCAGTAGAGATCAATCTGCTCCGCATAGGTCAAGAAGCCGTTGCCAACGCGGTGAAACATGGTCGCGCCCGGAAGGTCTCCGTTGAGCTGCAGTATGCGACTGCATCTGTGGGCCTGACCGTGAGTGATGATGGCCAGGGCTTCGCTGCCGGGCAAGCGTCGCCCGCAGGGCATTTCGGACTTCTCGACATGCGGGAGCGCGCGCAATCGATGGGCAGCCATTTGAGGGTCGAGAGTGAGCCCGGACGGGGAACTCGCATCGCGGTGGAGGTTCCCATCCATCCTCCCGAAGGGATCGATGAAGAGCTCAAAACCAATACGTATTCTGGTGGTTGACGATCACTTCATGGTTCGCATGGGCCTGTCCGCGTCCTTGAATGTGGAACCGGATATGGAGGTCGTCGCCGAGGCAGGCAACGGCTCCGCCGCCCTTGAGGCTTACCGCCAACATCGTCCCAACCTGGTGATGATGGACCTGCGGCTGCCGGGGATGAGCGGTACAGACTGTACGGCCGCGATCCTTCATGAATTCCCGGATGCTTGCATCCTCATGCTGTCTACGCACTCCGGAGAAGAAGAGATTTATCGCGCCCTGCAGGCCGGCGCAAGGGGATACATCGTCAAGAGCATCATCCGTGAGGAACTGCTGCGCGCCGTACGGGAAGTGCATCAAGGGCGGCAGTATGTCGATCCAATTGTGGCCTCCCACCTGGCCGAGCGCCGCCTGCATCGCCCGCTGACCATCCGCGAAGTCGAGGTGTTGCGTATGGTGGCTCAGGGCCTGGGCAACAAAGAGATTGCGGGTTCGCTCAATATCGCAGAAGTGACCGTGAAACTACACGTAAGCCACGTGCTGGAGAAGCTGCATGTGAAGGATCGCACTCAGGCTGCGACCGTAGCGCTCCAGCGAGGCATCATCGCGCTCGAGTGAACGGCCATCAACAAGCCGCACGTGAGTCCACATCGGCTGGTCTACTGTACGAAAGTATAGCTTGATTCTTGTGATGTAGTTGTTTTCTACTAGCCCGCGTTCGCAATTGCAAAAAAAAGATCCGTGCGAGAAGTTTTTTCGATCAGTCTGGCGAACACTGTTCGTTGCTCTTTTGAACTTCGATCTTTTGAGCTTCCGGGGGCGATATGACTCGTAATTGGCTTGTTGGACTGAGCGTTACAACTCTGTTGCTAGTGATGGTCGGCAGTACGGCGGCCCAGTCCGACCGTGGTGCGATCGCAGGCACGGTGCTCGATTCCAGCGGCGCCGCCGTCACCGGAGCCTCGGTGACCCTGAAAGGCGTAGACACCGGCAGTGTCTATAAAACTGTTTCGTCCTCCTCGGGCGGGTACCGCGTGAATGACATAGCCATCGGCCGCTACGACGTCACAGTGGAAGCCCCCGGCTTCAAGACGTCATTGCAAAAAGGAGTTGAGATTCAGATCAACACCGTAGCTTCCCTAAGCGTCACGCTGCAGCCCGGCGACGTGAAAGAAGAAGTAACGGTCCTGGCCGACTCTCCCACCGTGCAGACCGATAGCTCCGATGTCGGAACGGTGGTCGGGGACAGACAAATTCATGACCTTCCTTTGGCGCTGAATGCCAGCGGCCAGAGTTTTGTGCGGTCACCTGAGGCGTTCATCTTCCTCACGCCCGGAGCGATTGGACAAGGTACGGTTGGAGACCACGGATCGGGAGGGGTCTATGAGACCAAAATCTCTGGCGGACAGAATTTCGGATCGGAAATTCTGCTGGACGGGGCCAGTGTGCAACGTTCCGATTCTGGCACAGCCTTCGATCAGACGGCACCCTCTGTTGAAGCGTTGACCGAATTCAAGGTCACAACTGCCACGCCTTCCGCGGAGTTCGGTCACACTTCGGGCGGCGTGGAAAGCTTCACGACCAAGTCCGGAACCAACCGGTATCACGGCAACCTCTTTGAGATATTCCACAATGAGGCCATGAATTCCAATTTCTTCAATAATGACGTGGCGAATGCATTCACACCCGGATCGAGCCCCAAGCCTCGCGACCGCCAGAATGATTTCGGCGGCACACTCGGGGGTCCGGTGCGAATTCCCCACCTCTACGACGGCCACGACAAAACATTTTTCTTTTTTGCCTGGGAGCAATACAGGAACCGGCGTGGCCTGCACAACGACACGTTAACTTTGCCTACCGCAGCGGAAAGGGGCGGAGATTTCTCAGCTTTGCTGGGCCCTGGCCTTGTCACCTCGGGAAGTAACCCCCAGCCGATCATCAACCCATGCAACGGGCAACAGGTACTCCAAGGCCAGATTTTCGATCCTTCCACGACACAGGTGGTGGGAGGCCAGACGTGCCGGCTTCCTTTCGTCGGCAATAAGATCACGAACATCAGCCCTGTAGCACAGCAGGTTCTGTCCTACTTGCCTCCGACCAATCTGCCGGGCCAAACCACTAATGGCGTAGCTGGCCTCCAGCAGAACTTCATCAATCCGGGCTTGCTCGACCATGTAATCACAACACAGATGAGCTTTCGCATTGACGAGAACGTGACGCAGAAGACCAAGCTGTTCTTCTCCTACAGCAGCCGCGAACAGAACTCGCTGAACGGAGTCAACTTTGATCTTCCAGCTCCACTTACACCAGGCGATTACTACAACTACTACTTCACGCACTATCTGCGCTTCGGCTGGGATTACGTCGCCACACCCACTGTGCTCAACCACCTGACGGTTGGCTTTAACCGCGTGTACACCGCCAGCCTGGCACCGAGCGTCAACGGTTCCGATTGGGAAAAGGTGCTTAATATTCCGGGCGCGAGCGGTACAACCTTCCCCCAAATCCAGTTCAGCGGCGGACAATACGGCATCTCATACAGCAGCTTCAGCGACAACAACTATTCCACACAGGTCCCCAACGCGCTGGTCGTGGCCGATAGCGTGTCATTGACCAAAGGACGACACTCGTTGCGTTTCGGGTTTGACTGGAGGTCTTATCAGTATTCGCTGGAATCTCTGGGCCAGACCTCGCCGCAATACAACTTCTACAACTACCAGACCGCATTCGCGCCAACGGCGCAGAATGGCGGAGCGGTGGATACAGGCGACCCATTTGCCAGCTTCCTTCTCGGTCTGCCAAATCAGGAACAACTCACGGTGACGTCCCATTATCCGCGCTGGCAGCAAAACTACTACGGAATCTTCGTGCAGGACGATGTCAAAGCGAGCAGAAACCTTACGTTGAACCTGGGCCTGCGCTGGGACATCGAAACACCACGCCATGAAGCGACTGGAGCGCAGTCGGTGCTGTCGCTGGCTTCCAGCAATGCCCTTTCTCCGGGCCAGCCGGGCGCTCTGGTTTACGGCAAGGGTGCCACCGGTGCCAAAACATACTTCAAGGATTTTGGCCCACGCATTGGCTTCGCCTATTCTCCAGAGATGTGGCATGACACAACCGTGATCCGGGGCGCATACAGCATTTACTATGCACCACTGACCTATTCAGATTTCGGGGGCAGTCTGACCAGCGGCACAACCGCAACCCCGAATTTTGTAAGCTCCGATAACTTCACCCCGCAGTCATCGCTCGATGTAGGTTTCCCGTCTTACACACCGCCCAGCAACACACAGGACCCTACCCTGGGTACGTTTACCCAAAACCAAGTCACCTATGTAGCGCCCAGTTACGCACGGTCGGGCATGGTGCAGAATTGGGACTTTGAGGTTCAGCACCAGATAGCGACTGATTTGATATTAAGCATTGGGTATATCGGACAGCACGCCACCCGCCTGCGGTCCAATTTGGCGCAAATCAATACACCCAACCCCGCGTACAACTCTTTGGGCAACGCGTTAAACTATGCCGTCGATGGCTCTGACGGAAACAACGGCCCGGCAATTCTTAGCGGGCTGGGAGTCTCCGTTCCTTCCTGGTTTGTAGCCGGATGGGGAGAACCGCAGAACAACGGTCACGCAAGCGTTGGCCAACTTCTCCGGCCCCTCCCGCAGTATTGGAATATCACTACCAATTGCTGCCTGGAGAACTTGGGGCAGTCCACCTACAACGCGTTGCAGTCGAAGCTGGAACGGCGTTTTAGGAACGGATTGAATCTCCTCGCTTCGTATACCTATTCCAAGACGATCACTGATGCTGACTCCTCGTTCTCCACCGAATCCGGCTTTAACTCCAACGTGTTCGGGGCCCAGAACCCCTACAACCTGCGCGGCGAAAAGGCAGTCAGCTATCAGGATATCCCGCATGCCTTTGTTCTCAGTTACCTCTACGAATTGCCGGCGGGCCCTGGTAAGAAGTACTTGAACCATGGTGTCGGCAGCAAGGTGCTGGGCGGCTGGCAGATCAGCGGCGTCCACCGCTACCAGAGCGGATCGCCGGCGGTTATCAATGAGTACGCCACTGCCAACCCCTATAGCACGGGGAATTACCGCTATAGCTTGATTCCCGGACAATCGGTGTTCGGGTCGCATCCTGCAGGGTGGTCTCCTGCGCTCAGCACCACCTGGAATAGCGGTTGCACCCCGACAAATGGAATCTTTGCTCCGAATGCTCCGGGCAGCCCAAGCCCAGTGAGCTGTGCCGCGTTTGAAGACCCAAGCGCCGCTTCCCTTGCCGCCGGCGGAGGATTTGTTTTCGGCAACATCCCAACTGCTGTTTCCTGGTGGCGAAGTCCCGGGTACCACAACGAGGACTTTTCCTTGATCAAGCGGACGAGCATCCGCGAGGGGCAAGACATCCTCTTCAAGATGGACTTTAGCAACGCATTCAACCGTCACACGTTTGGAGGAATAGACGGCAACCCAGGTGACAGTTACTTCGGCGTGCCCGGAGGCAGCGGCCATAGCACAATCAATGGGAGCAACGTCGCCCAAAGAACTCTCCAGGCCTCGCTGCGCTACGAATTCTGAGGCTTACCTCGAGTGGCTCAGAAAACCTCAACAGGCTGGGCGAGAGTCCAGCCTGTTGTCGTTCCCGCGGACGGGAAGAATTAGAATCTTTGCAATCATGAACAAGCTCTTGGCCCGCTTATTGGTCCTGGGATCGGCCTTTCTGGTGGTGTCTGGCCCTGTTTGGGCGCAATCGGATACGACCAAGCAGCAGTTTGAGCATGCCTCCGAAGCCATGCGGGCGGGAAATCTGGACGCGGCGGCGACGGGTTTCACGGCTGTCGTCCGGCAGACCCCGGCTTTTGCCGAAGCTCACTTCAATTTGGGTCTAGTCAACCAGGAGCGTGGCAGGTACGAGGAAGCGATCGGCAGCTTTCAGAAGGCACTCGCTCTGAAGCCGCGACTGCACGGTGCCAATCTCTTTCTCGGAATCACCGAGTTTCGCTTGAATCACCTGGACAAGGCGCGTGCTGCAGTTGCCAAAGAAACAGTCAATTTTCCGCGGGACGCAGCCGCCTGGATGTGGCTGGGCGTAGTTTGCCTGGCGCAGGACAAGCCGGAAGAAGCGGCTGAGGCATTGGACAAGGCCGTCCGGCTCAAACCGGACGACGAAGACATTTTGTACCATCGCGGCCGCGCCCATCTGCTGGTTTCCAAGAACAGCTATGCGCATATGTTCAAGGTCGATCCTGGGTCATGGCGCGTCCACCGTGTGCTGGGTCAGGCCCTCGCTGAAGCCGATCGCCATCTGGATGCCATCACGGAGTATGAGGCGGCAATCAAGCTCGCTCCGACGCAGCCCGGCCTCCACGAAGAACTGGGTTCGGAATATCGCAACGCTAATAAGATTCCGGAAGCGGAGCAGGCTCTTCAGCGCGAACTTGAAATTGATCCCTACAACGTGCTGGCGAAGTACAAACTGGGCGCCATCGCCCTGGAGCAAGGCAACGGCGCAAAAGGAAAAGAACTGATCGAGGCAGCACTGAAGGAGAAGCCGGGACTGATCCACGCGGACTACAACCTGGGCCGGGCTGAGATGATGTTGGGCGAGGACGAAGCAGCGGCAGTGCATTTGCAGAAGGCCGCAACCGAGGATTCCGATCAAGACGTCGTGGAACAGGCCTGGTATCAGTTGGGGACCATCTACCGTCGTTTACATCGCATAGATGAGGCCCGCAGCGCTATGGCGATGTTCCAGAGGCTAAAGGACGAAGGCGCAGAGAAATCTCAGAAGCGGCTGGACAAATACCGCGTGGAGCATCCCGAGGCGGCAGAGGCGCCAGCGACGCCACGTAGCCCGCAGTAGAGTCGGAGGAAGCTCCCCGGTTCTAATGATTGGTTGAAGCAGCTTTTGGGCTTGCCGATTGCGCGTCCAGGTCGGCCGTTTTCTTGAATTCGGCTTGGGCGCGATCCAGATCATGCGTCTCCTTATACAGGCGGCCGAGCTGATAGTGGGCACGGGCATTGCTGGGTTCGAGTTGCGTGGCCTTCTCCAATTCATGTTGCGCTGGTTCTCGCCTGCCTAGCTCCCGGTAAGCCATTCCCAAAGTCAGATGGCAATAGGCGTTGTTGGGTGCCAGAGTGGCAGCGGTTTCGAGCAGAGCAAGGGCCTCTTTGGTCTGTCCTTGCTCCATCAGCAGGTTACCCAGATTGACGTAAGGCTGTTCGCTGGGCTGAAGACTGTGTTCCTGCCAAAGGAGGGCGGTTCGGTATGCGTCAATGGCGGCTTCGGTCTGTCCGTCTGTTTCCAAAATCAGCCCTAGATTGTTCTTGGCTTTGACGTTATGGGGATCCAAATTGAGGATCGTTACAAAGGCCTTCCAGGCTTGGTCCCGGCGCCCGGTCGTATAGCAGGACCGGCCAAGGTAGTACCAGGCATCCACATTCGTGGCATCGCGCTCGACTGCTTTTTCCAGCCAATGGATTGCGTCGGTGTAGTCATCGAGCAGGACATAATCTAGACCGACGATTTTTAGATCATCGCCCCTGGGCGAGGCAATCGCTGCCGCTTTGGTATAAACGTTGAGTGACTCAGCCGGACGGTTTTGCCGGTTCAGCACAAAGCCGAGCAGATAAAGCGCGTCCGAAGAATCGGGATAAAACACGAGGTAGCTGCGGAGTGCCTCTTCCGCGCCGGGGAAGTTCTGCAGGTGGACCAGGCACTTTGCCTCATAGAGCAAAGCGGAGGTCTTGCCCGAAGCGGCGCGCTCTGCGCGCGCAAACAACGCGGCCGCTGCGGCATAGTTGCCGGCGCGAAACTCGGTGGCGCCCTGGTCGAAGTCTGTCCCGGTCTGGGCACGAGCCCATAAGGCGCAGAGAAGGCTGAGTGCGGTGCAGCAGAACAGAAGACGCGTCCTGGCCACTCCTGGGATCATGGTTTTTTCGGCAACGGAGTGCCCGCGGGTTCGTCAATTTGCAGAATCTGGTCGGCGCGAACCTCTTTGAGGGTCTGCCTGATTCCGCTCGGCCAGCGAATTTCGATTCGTTGCGCTCTGGTCTCCGCGCCCAAGCCGAAGTGCACTCGCTTATCGCTGGCCGAAAGATAACTGCTGGCCGTCGAGACGGTCGCATATTGCGCTCCTGCAGCGGTGTCCAGCGTGACCTCTGCGCCAATCGCATCCCGATTACTGGTGTGTCCCACCAACTTCAGCAACAGCCAATGATTGGACGCTGGCGTTTCGTTATGAAGCACGTGCACGGGGCCGTCATTGGTGGTGATGACGGCATCCACGCGCCCGTCGTTATCCAGATCTCCAATCGCCATTCCCCGTGCGACCCACGCCTGGCGGAACACGCCGCCCAGGTGCGCCGATGCGTCCTCAAAACCTTTTCCTGTGTTTCTTGCTAAGAGAATGGGTTCGCGGTAGCGCAGGTTAGGATAGTTGAGTTCGATGGTATCCAGATCGTGGCCTTGAGCGATCAGCAGATCCTTCCACCCGTCGTTGTCGTAATCCACAAAGCGAACACCCCAGCCGGAGTGCGTGAGAGTAATTTGTCCCAATCCGGCGGCTTGACTGACATAGTTGAACGTTCCGTCACCGCTGTTGAGGTAGAGAGCGTAGCGCTGGTTGGCCAGATCAGTAACGACCAGGTCGGGCCAGCCATCGTTGTTGTAGTCGGCAAAATCGCATCCCATGCCGGCATAGGTGCGGCCATCCATGTCCACGGCTACTTGCGAGACTAGGGCCACATCTTCGAATGTCCCGTTTCCTTTGTTGTGGTAAAGGAATTCCACCATGGAATCGTTGGCGACAAAGAAATCGATGTGACCATCCCGATCATAGTCGGCGATCGCCATTCCCAGCCCCTTGCCCGGTTTAGCCAGACCGAGCTTCTGCGCGACTTCGGTGAAGGTGCCGTCGTGATTGTTGTGATAGACCAACGGTGCGATCGGTTTGAAGAAATCGGGATGACAATACGCGCGATATCCGTCTTTATGCTCGCCGCACCACACATCGTCAAAATCCCAGTCCAGATAGCGCAGGACCACAAGATCGAGAAACCCGTCTTCATCCAGATCCACCCAGACCGCACTAGTAGACCACCCGCCGCCCGCGACTCCCGCCTTTTGCGTCACGTCGGTGAACGTCCCATCACCGTTGTTGTGGTAAAGCTTGTTGCCCCCGTAAGCGGTAACGTAAAGGTCCTCGAAGCCGTCATTGTCGTAGTCGCCGACGGCAACTCCCATCCCGTATCCCTCTCCTGTCAGACCAGCCTTTTCGGTGACATCCTCAAAGGTTCCGTCGGCTTTCTGACGGTAAAGACGGTTCCAGTATTGCGGTCCGGTCTTGCGAGGAATAGTTCCTTTGGGAGTTGGATCGCTGAGTGACGCTCCATTCACCAAGAAGATGTCCAAGCGGCCATCATTGTCGTAATCGAAGAGCGCGACTCCCGGGCCCATCGTCTCGAGCAGATACTTCCGCGAAGTGTGGGAAGACTGGTACTGAAAGTTGATCCCGAGGTGCTGCGTAACGTCGACAAACGGCTCCCGCTGCGGGTTCTCCGCCGCTTCGCTAGCGCGCTGCGCGGAGCAGCGCGCGGCCATGACGAAGGCCAGACTGACCGCCACGGCAAGAACCCGAACTGTCTTCGCGCAGGTCGTTTCGCGGCAGATCGTTTTCCGGAAGATCATCTTACGGAAGATCATGGCTCGACGATTCCCTTGCCTTCGACCACGGTAAAGATCCTATCTACGGCGGGAAGATGGATCTCTTCCTTCGCCCCGCTTGGCCAAAAGATTTCTACCTTGTCTGTTTTGTCAGCCGCGCCCAGGCCAAAGTGCAGGCGCGGATCGGAAGTAGAGGCATAACTTCCGCCGCTGAAGACATCCTCTCGCTGACGCGCGCCTCCCGCGATGACGAACACTTTTGCGCCAATGGCATCCCGTGGACTCTTCGCTCCTCCGACTAGTTTCAGCGTCACCCAGTGATTAGAGTTCTTGACCACGTTACGCAAGAGGACCGGAGTGGACTCCATGACGTTCATCACAACGTCAATGTGCCCGTCGTTAAACAAATCGCCAAATGCTGCGCCGCGAGCTGGGACCAGCACCGCTAATCCGCTATCGGGGTTGGCCGGGACCTCCTGGAACTTGCTTCCGTTCAGGTTGCGGAACAGTAGCGGCCGCTGAGCATAGGTCGTACCCCAGTCTTGCTTGTCCACTGCAGGGTAAACGTGTCCGTTGGCCACAAAAATGTCGAGCCATCCGTCATTGTCATAATCAAGGAAGCCCGTACCCCACCCGAGAAACGGGATCGTCACCTGAGCCAAGCCCGCAGCAAAGCTCACGTCGGAAAAACTGGCCTCACCGTCATTGCGATACAGGGTGTTGTAGTCGTCGGAGAAGTTCGTGATGTGGAAATCCACCCTCCCGTCGCGGTTGTAGTCGCCGACGGCTATGCCCATGGCGGCCTGCTCGCGCCCTTCGTCATTCAATGCAAACCCCGAGAGATAGCTGATGTCCTCGAAAGTGCCGTCATGTTTGTTGCGATACAGATACTTAGGAACGGAATCGTTGGCGACCAGCAGATCGAGCCAGCCATCATCGTCAACATCCACGAACACTGAAGCCAGTCCGTAGTATCCTCGCGGGTCGGAGACACCTGCCTTGACACTGACATCAGTGAAAGTGCCGTCGCCGTTATTGTGAAACAGGTGATCGCTTTCGCCAGGCAAGCCCCGGGGACCGCACATGACGTCGACGCCGCGAAACTGACAATATCCCGGCGGGAGTCCGCCTTTGCCTGCGATAGGCGGATTGTCCACATCGAATTTCACATAACCGGGAACGAATAGATCGAGCCGTCCATCGTGGTCGTAGTCTCCCCACGTTGCGCCGGTGGACCAGCCTCCCAGCCTGACGCCCGCTTTTTCTGCCACGTCGGTGAACGTGCCATCGTGATTGTTATGGTAGAGGCGATTCTCGCCGAAGTTCGAAACGTAGATGTCGGGCCAGCCATCGTTATCGTAATCGGCAACGGCAACGCCAAATCCCCAGCGCTCGTTGGCTACGCCGGCCTTCTCCGTCACATCGGTAAAGGTGCCGTCGCGGTTGTTGTGCAGCAGCATGGCCCGTGGCGGCGCTTCCTTGCCTTTCAGCGCCGGGACGGTCGATCCATTCACGAGATAAATATCAAGCCAGCCATCGTTGTCATAATCGAGCAATGCAACGCCGGAACCCGGCGTCTCAAGGATCGTGTGCTTCTCGGGAGTACCGGATTTGTGATGGAACTTGTCGAGACCGGCGGCGTGCGTGATGTCGATAAAAACTACGGGCGCGCCATCCACGAACCCTCCGGCCGTAATCGGGCGGGAGAGTGCGTCCTTGACCGCAGCATGGGCCATTCCCGTGCTCATTCCGCCCTGTTGTTGCCTGACCTCGCCTTGGGGTGAATTCTGAGCCAAGGTATTGCCCGAAACCGCGAGGAGACAGGCGGCGAGGACAGCGCCGGCATAACGATAGTTGCGCAAGTCGCCGGCCGTTGAACAAGAAGCGAAAAGAAACATGGAGGACGGTATCGCCGCAGTGCGGTATGAATCTTCTCACAATATAGAGAGGCTGAGCCACCCTGCTAAGGTCACGGTGGTGGCTGACTTTAGCCATACCAACGGCACTGGTAGAGTCCTACGGATAAGCTGCGTCCGGCGCGCAACTTGGTTGAGTTTGGCCGGAACTGTGGCAATATCAAGCGCAAGCACTAGCTTTCTTCGCGCGACAAAAGCATTGAACCGCTAGCGTTGCAATGGTCCGGTCGTCATCGTCGGCTCATAGACGCGCACGTAATCCACCAACATCTCTTGCGGGAAGCGGGTGGACGAATCCGGCGCCCCCGGCCAGTCCCCGCCCACGGCGAGATTGAGAATCAGAAAGAACGGCTTGTCAAAAACCCATTTCCAACCCGGTCGAAGGTCGGCGCGCGTGCGCTTCACGTACATCGTCTGGTCCACAAAGAAGGCGATGGAGTCGGGACTCCACTCCACCGCAAAGACCTGAAAGTCGTCGGCAAAGCGCTTTCCGCCGGGCAACGTGTACGGCGCCTCAATGCCGACGTTTCCGGTGTAGCCGGGCCCATGGATCGAGCCGTGAATCATGGAAGGTTCCTTGCCAACGTTCTCCATGATGTCAATCTCGCCGCAGCCTGGCCAATCTGCTTTCTCGATATCGTCACCCAGCATCCAAAATGCCGGCCACATGCCCTGCCCGAAAGGCAATTTGATGCGGGCCTCGAAACGGCCGTAGGTCCGGCTGAATTTTCCCAACGTCTTCAGCCGCCCAGACGTGTACTTTCGACCTTTTGGATCCGATTCCGGATAGTTCTCACTCAGGGCGCGGATGACGAGATTACCGTCTCGCAGAAAGACGTTGGCAGCGCGGTCGGTATAGTACTCGAGCTCGTTGTTGCCCCAGCCCTCGCTGCCGGTCTCAAGAACCCACTTAGAACGGTCCACTGAAGACCCATCCGGCCCATTGAACTCATCGCTCCAGACCAGCTTCCAACCCTCGGCTCGTGGGATGGGAGAGGGATTTTGCGCACCGCACACCAGTGCAGCCCCCGCGAGCAGCGCAGGCAGAACCAGTAGCCTTTTTGGCGTTCTGCGCACAGACGACAAGACAATCGAGTGCATTCCAGCATTCTCGCTGGTACGAATGCCGTCGTTCAATTTCCGCCGCACGGGAGGGCGATTCATCGCTCAACCGACGGGGGTGGGGGAACCGTCACAGCGTTTCATCGCCCGGAGGAAATCGAGCACGACGCCAGGGGAACGCTTTCTCAGGTGCAGTCACTTTGCTGGCGTAATCGTGATATTCCGAAAGGCGACGTGTCCGGCCTCAGTACCCTGCAGATAGATCGGTCCGGGGAGTGCTTCCTGACTATCCAAAGCACCGCCGGTGATGCCCGGAATTTCCTGCTGATCAATGATGGTCTGGCCATTTTGCACAACGGTGACCACTCGCCCGACGAGCGTGATTTCGTAGCTCTGCCATTCTCCGGGCCTGCGCGGTTGTGCCGGCGAGGGGGCCAAAAAACCGTACACGCCTCCGGTGCGCATCGTCGGTCCTTCTGGTTCCGGATCGTCTTCGATCTGAAGTTCGTATCGGCCGCGCAGGTAGACGCCGCTGTTCGATCCCGGCGCGCAATTGAACTCGATATGTAGCTTGAAATCTTGAAACTTGGTTTCAGTGATCAGTTCCGCGCCATGACCGGGACTCACCAGCGTACCGCTTTCAACTTTCCAAGGTGCGCTTGCGCCCGGATCACTCGTGGTCCAGCCGCTCAGATCCTTCCCGTTGAACAATGGCGTTGGTGTCCCCCACTTCGGGGCAGTCTTTCTTTTCAGCGACGGGGCCCGCACGCCCGTCCATTGCCACGTAGTCCCATCGGGACCGGTCGTGGTCCCCACCAGCCTATTCCCGGACAACCTGCCCTCAAAGACCATATCGTCTTTTCGGTCTTCCTCCTCCTTAGGAGAAACGAACGTGATGCGGCCATTCGAAAGCTCAACTTTCGGGAGCGGGCGCGCGTGTCCCCAGCGGCTCACCATGCGGATTCTGAGCTGCCCATCTTCCTGAGTTATCTCCAACCACGAGGGAGCGGGGTGAAGCGGAGTCTTCAGGGTCAAGTCCCACCGTCCCAGAAAGGACTGAGCCGACGAAGTTGTGTCCGCAGAGTTCTTGTCTTCGGAATACATCTGTACAGAACACAGCAGGATTAACACTGGCAGCGCGCAAGTTGCGCGCCGAAGATTCACCTTGGCAGGACTGCGTTTCGGCTGACTTGCCAGATTTGTTCTCCTTACAGTCAACTCCAGCCTTCTGGAAATTAAATTTGTCATGAATTGCTCCTCAGCACCGGATTGTACCTGCGATGTCGTTGTGCGGAGCCACAAAGATTGGGCCTCCTCAATCTGCGTGCACCCGAAAATATTCGATATGAGAGCGCGACAAACGCAATTGCTCAATTGTTTTGGGGTGGACACAACACTGATGCTCTGCCGATTAATCGGTGGAAGGAATCGGCTTCAATCTTGGGCGTTGTGAATGCGTACTTTGACGCGGAGCGTAAGCGTTTGCGAACTGATCTCGAATATAGAGACAAGAGGCCATCGGAAGAATTTGAGGAAGCGGTTGTGTGGCTCCTAAATATTCTTGGTATTCCTACCATTTGGTATGGAAAGACCGTGATGACCGAGCGGATGCGCTGGGTATTGCTCAGTCTGACAAAACGACATTGGCGTTGATCGAGTGCACGCGAGAAAAACCAATCGAGAAGTTCTCGACGCTGGTCGAGCGAGCCAATCACCTCAGGAAGTCCCTCCCGATTAGGGCGGAGGTTCTGCCCGTGGTTTTCACGGCAGCACGCATAGTCGAGTCCGAGGCCGCAGCAGCCGTGGAATATGGTTTGGGGCTGATCGGGGCCGAGGAGGTTCAGCACCTTCTAGCCCTGATTTCGACACCGGGAAACAACTACAGCAAGTATCATTGACTACATCAAACCGCGTGAAACCGTCGCTGATCAAATCCTAAGAACGGTTGGCGAACTGCCTCCTCAAGAGGTAGTCCCGTTCCGTTTTAGTGGCTTGAGCGGAAGGGCGAGCCAGGATGTAGAATGAGCCCCGGCAGACTGACCGCCAGAACGCGCTTAAGCAGCCTCTGCGAGTGCGTATTTTAGGAGGATCACATGGCACAGAAAAATCTTGAGCTCATGCGGACACTCGACGATTCGTGGAATGCACAGGACTGGGATACGTTTGAAAAGCGGCATTCCAAGGACACCACCGTCTTTTGGCCCGGTCAGGCCGAGCCAACAAGAGGACGCGGCAATCACAAGGCGGAGTCGATCAAATTTTTCACGACGTTCCCCGACAATCATCTGATTAATCATCCTTATAAAGTGGAGATTGCTCAGGGCGAATGGACGTGCACTGTGGCGGATTTCAGGGGAACGATGACAGGTCCGATGACGATGCCGGGCGGAACGGTGATCCAGCCCACGAACAAGAGTTTCCACGTGGATTTCTGTACCGTGGCGCGCTGGAACAAACAGGGCCAGATCGTGGAAGAGAATCTTTTTTACGATCTCATGGGCATGCTGAAGCAAATAGGCCTGGTGCCGACCCAAGAGCAAAAGGCGGCGTAACGACGAGCGATCCAACAATGGCCGAACGGATGCCAGCGTTGTTCATTGGGCACGGGAATCCGATGAATGCGCTGCTGCTGAACCCTTATACGCAGCGGTGGGCATCGATCGGCGCGACCCTGCCGAAGCCGAAGGCAATACTTTCGGTGTCGGCCCACTGGTACATCGAAGACGCAGCCGTCACCGTGAGCACCGCGCCGAGGACGATCCACGATTTCGGCGGCTTTCCGCGCGAGCTATTTCAGGTGCAATATCCCGCGCCGGGTGATCCCGACCTCGCTGCGCGCGTCCAGAAATTGCTTGCCCATGTGCCGGTGCGTCGCGACGACCGCTGGGGTCTCGACCACGGTACTTGGTCGGTTCTGCGCCACGTCTATCCACAAGCCAATATTCCAGTGGTTCAACTCAGCATTGACGAAACGCAACCGCCCTCGTTCCATTACGAAGTCGGCAAGCGCCTGGCACTCTTACGAGAAGAAGGCATTCTCATCCTCGGTAGCGGCAACATCGTGCACAACCTGCATGCCTATGCTTGGGGACGGCACGCACCGGAGCCGTACGATTGGGCGATCTCGTTTGAAACTCGAGTCCGCGAGCTGCTCCTCGCGGGAGAGTACAAGCCGCTCGTGAATTACGAAGATCAGCTCGGCAGTGAGGCGGAACTAGCAGTGCCCACGCCGGACCATTATGTGCCGCTGCTTTACGTTGCCGGAACTCGCACACCATCCGAGCCGCTCACATTTCCTGTTGAGGGCGTAGATGGCGGTTCGGTCTCGATGCTTGCAGTGCAAGTGGGCTGATTGAAACTGGGGAACACCCTGCCCGCAACGCGAAAGTGGTCCAGAAACGGGCTCGGAGGAGGTCAATTGCGATTTCCTCGAAGCCGACTTTTGGCCCGAATGATTCTTGCCCGTTAGCCGCCCGCAACCACCCCGGTGCCAGATTCATTGCACGTGGTTTGAGCTGGATTCGATCGGTGATTCATGCATGCTGAGGATGTACCAGTGATTTTCAAATTTGCGGCAAAGCATCATGCCCCGGCCCGTTGTGTGATCGGACGGCGATTCAATGGTGTAGTCGTACGAGCTCCAAACCACGTCGCCCACAGCGCGTTGATCATTCATGCTCATGGAAAGATGGACGTGCGGGATCCTGCCAAAATACTGTTTTCGGAAATGATTGGTGGCCTGGTCCCGTCCACGTAGTTCGCCGCTGGGAGAACTCAGGATGAAATCCGGATCGAAACAAGAAGCCAGCCTGTCAGCGTCCGCGTTGTTGAAGGCTTCTGAGCAGGAACGCATCGCTTGCTCCATCTCTGCAATAAGGGACGCCTCCGAGGCACTTGGCGCCGCCACGCCGAGGCGTGCCACGCTACGCTTCAGGTCGATGGATACGCCCAGTTGCTCCAGGAGGTCCACGCCGAGAATTCCGTCGAGTGGGCCGCCGCACGCTTTGGCGATTGCGGTCAAGTCAATCGCCGGCAGCCTGACGCCTTGCAGGCTGTGGCTACCCAACACGAGCTCGCCGATCGAAACTTCGCGAGCGTTCAGTGCGGTTGTTTGATTCCACGATTGGACGTGGACCTCTTTCGTACGCCCGCTGGTGAATGACTTCTCATTGAGCAGGGAAGTGGCAGCCGTATCAATCAGGAAGCGCTTGTCGGCCTTATCTACCTGGAGAATGGCAACCGGCAGTCGATCGCAGCGCTGCAGAGGGATCTCGGTGCCAAGGGTGGCGGTCTGTGCTCCCGCGCCCCGGGCAGTCAGCGAGACGATCGAACTCGCGAAGAAGACAACAAGCAGGCCGGGGTTAATTCGCATCATTCCCTCGATTGCATGGGTTCTGTCGCTTGGTCGATTCGTTGCAAAATCGCGGCGCGGGCCGCTTGGTAAGCATTTTGATCACGGAACAAGCGCGATCTCCAATTGGCTCCCATGGCGAGCGCCTGAATTTCGAACGCCAGTTGGCATACATCCACGTCCTTTTGGATTTCGCCGGCGGACTGCGCGTCGCGCGCTGCCTGTTCCAGATTTCCTAGCCACTTCTTCATTAATTCCACAATTCGATCGCGAACGCGCCCCGGCCGATCGTCGAATTCAAGCGATGCGGCGGAAAAGAAGCAGCCTCCGGGGAAAACCCTCTCCCTGCCATATCGCAGCCAATTCTCACAAAGCGCTCGCAGACGCTCCAGTCCATCGAGCTTAAAAGCGGGGCGTACCACTTCTTCGACGAAGATATCGCGTGCTTCATCAACTACGGCACATTGCAAATCTTCCTTGGAGCCGAAGTGGGCGAACAGACCGCTCTTGCTGATTCGCAGGGTCGAAGCTAGCGTTCCAATTGTCAGCCCTTCGAGCCCTTCGAGCGAAGCGAGGTTGACAGCCTTCCGCAGGATGGCGCGACGCGTTTTGAGTCCGCGTGGTCGTCGCAATGGACCTTTCAGCACGCTGCGATCCGTGCGCTGATGAACCCCGTTTTGTTGATAACGTGGCTTCATTCTGAATGCCGCATAATAGCACGATCGTTCGTTCTACTACAATCCAATTTCCGAAAGAATTGATGGACCGACGCTCTAACGAAGATGTGGTCTGCGCAAAGAGAGTCTTGTTGGCAAGCCACCAGTCTTCCTCTTGCTTCTGTGCGCGCAATCCGCTCAGTGGGGATAGTGTGTGAGTGCTGCAACATTGTACACACCCCCATTTCCATCATTGCGAAATACCCCCTGTTCATGCGGCTAAGAGCGTCATGATATGCGCTTCACCCGCGTCATTCCAGCGTATCCGCGACATCGCGTATCGCGTCTTCAGGGGTGAAGGAGTGACTTTAGCCTGCGTCAAATGCGGGCGGGGGGATGGTTGGGAATAGGTCGTATTGAGCGGTAAACGTAGCCTTGACTCTGGAGCTAACATTGGGCGAAGCTGAGTTGCGAGCGATGGCTAAAACACAAAGCAAGAAGGATTCAATTGCGGCGACAATGTCAGCGGCAGACGCGACTCCGCTTCTTCAACGTCAAATCGACCGAATCGAAGACGTCACGAATGCCCCATTCAACGATCCGGCCGTCGACGCATGGGTCTCTACCACCGTCAATATTCTTAACGCAGTGTATGGTGTTCCCGAAGGTGAGCTACACCACACACCCACGACCTGAGATTCGCCGATAGCGGGGAGCCAATCTTGATCAATATGTCGGACGCTGGGCTACAACGGATGCACGTCTTGCAGCAGATGCGGCGAAAGTCTCTGCTCGAAGCTTACGTGGAATAACTGGGAGACATCGCCGGTCCAACTCCCGCAGCAGGCTCTCTAGCGGAGCCCGGGGAAGTGGATCTTGCAAAACGATTTTACGCCGGTTCCATATTGTCGCGAGGCAATTGACGCGACGACATGACAACCGAGAGACCCTTGAGATAAGTGACGAATACGACGTTCAAGATCTATTGCATGCTTTGCTGCGGCTCGGTTCACCGATGTTTACGCACTTCAAGTGCTTCTACTGCGTTTGATCTGATTCGAAGGAAGCGACGAGCCTGAAACGTTCCGGATCAATATTCGCCGGAAATCCACCCGTCTGACAAAACCGGGAGCAAAAAGAAATTGAACGGACGAAATCCCTCCCAACTGTGAAGACTCTTCAAGACATTGAACGTGGTAAGGGTCATCCGTTGTTTATTTGGAGATGGTTGGCCGTCTCCGCGTCACCATTCACGGAGTTCACCTTATTGGCGGGAAATATCTTGCCGTCCTTGTATTCGATGGTGCCTCCCGCTTCAGCGCGCCCGTTTACGCGCCCTACCGTTGGTCGTCGTCTCCCACGCTTCATCAGATGCTTTCTCTACGACCGGGTCATGGGATAACGGATGACCTTGGCTTGTGGGATCTTCAGGGCCATTTTTCTTTGGATCATATTGCGGCGTATTTTGCGCCAACTCTAATAAAGCACACTCAATGCGTAAGGCACTCAAGAGGCAATGCAGATGGCCGCGAAATCCCGCTGTCAGAGCACATCATCTGATCCAATTGGCGACGATAAGCGGCCGGTATTTCTGACTTCGGATAATATGTCACGTTGTAAGAGCCGTCATCCCTGGTTGTCACATGACTGACGTAGAACCGGCGGTTCTGGCTGGAATATAACGCGAATCCTATCCTGCCGTCAGCGCACTGGTGCCGCATGCATCCCCGGACAGTGACGACGTAAGAAGTTTGGCCGTCAGCTTCGACTTCTATCTCATTCGGTGCGCTCATCTCTAAGTACGGATCGTGCAAGCCGGGCGACACCCAGAGCACAGTCGGCTTTGGCCGACTGCCGACAGCGACAATCCTCCACCCCCCCGATCGCCCATTAGAAGTTCCCACCAAGACAGTGTCTTGGCCTTGACCGTCAGGAACTGGGAAGGAAAAACTCTGGACCACCTCCCGCAAGTATCTTTCTCCAAGCGCCGTCGCCGCAGGAGAGACCTGAGGATGGTTTGTCGCCTGTCCCTTCGATACCGACTGAAGCAAGCACATGCACGCCAACACGACGCCGAGCCGGAACGCAAGTATTCGGGTCATTTAAATGACTCCACAAAACCAATGTAACTGCCAAGACTCTCGCCCCGAAATCGAAGCTTAAGCATGGCATCATAGCCGCCTTTTGAACCGACCGCCTTGTTAACTTTATTACGATTTCCCCGATAGTAACCGATTGCAATTTCCAACTGATGCGTGGGTTGGCTTTTGGGAACGCCACCCGCCGTCAAGTCGTGGAGATAGCTCGCTGCGGCGTACGTCTGATTCGAGATCGCTGTGGGTGTCCCGCTAGTAGCAATCGACCTGTCGATTCCTGTTGAATTCTGCACCCCCTCGGTTAGCCAAAGCGATAGGAGTAGTAGCGTGCGCCGAAATCGTCGTTGCCCGTTTCGGGTTGACCGTCTCCCCTAGCATCTTCAAATAATTGTGCCCATCACCCGGAGTGGGCGTGGTTTGGGAGCTTGTGTCATCGGTGACCTGCCCGAGAACTGGCGGAACCGCGGCTACCACGAGAAAGCACGAAATGACTAGGCCGCTAAGCGCACCAGGCTTGGCGTATGAGGACATCGGTGTTCTCCGCGCACTTAAGTGGAAATGGGCCAGATTATAGACCTGCGATTGCAGATTCCGCAAAGGAGAACGCTGGGGAAACGGTAGCCCTCCACGGCGCTCTGGCCCGAAACGTGACCTCTCGTAAACGTAGGAATGACACGGGTGAAACGCGCGTCATGACGCGCGTTTAGCCGCATGAATAGAGGCTATTTCGCAACGACGAAAACGAGGGTGTGTACATCGTTTGCATCACGTACACACTATCCCGCAATTCGCTCAGTGTGGCCAGGCCATAAAGCATAGATCGGCCCGAAAGCGTCCGGGCGCACTTGCGTCCGGCAACCGCTGAATCTCGTTTAGTGGAGAGAGATTTCGAGTTGCTGGGCCAGGTACGTTGCCATTTCGTGGGCATTTTCGACTGCGAGCAGGTGTCCGCGGAAATCCTCGTTCATGAGCTTACGCGCGAGCCTTGAGAAGACCTTCATGTGCCGGGTTGGGTTCTGCGATTCGCGCATCGCGATCAGGATAATCATGTTGACTGGTTTGGTATCGACCGATCCCCAATCGATCGGCTTGATGAGCCGGAGTACGCCGATGGAGTCGGCGATGACGGCGTCGGATTTACAATGCGGAGCAGCAAAGCCGTAGCCCAATCCGGTTGCGTAGACGGCTTCGCGGGACCACAACGCTTCCTCCAGACGCTGGCGATCCTCGGTTCGTCCGGCGACGTAGAACGCGTCAACAATTTCCTGCATCGCCTCTTCCTTGTCCTGACTTTGGCTGCCCAGGAGAACCAACTCCTTGCTTAGCAAGGGCTGGGCAGACCGGGCCGGTTGAGCGCGTTCCAGAAGCTCTTCCATTGCCGAGGGTTCGCGGCAAGCCATGATGGCGGTGAGGGCGCGCTCGCACTCGGCCGCAGACAATTGCGAAACCGCCCGCTTGACGGCTGGAATGCCGGCCGCTGGAAGGCTTATCTCGTCCAATCCTAAGCCTACGAGCAGGGGCAGATGGCGGATCTCGGAGGCCATCTCGCCGCACATTCCCACCCATTTTCCGGCGGCATGAATGTCATCGACGATGCGTTTGAGAAAACGGACGAATCCGGGATGGAGCGCGTCCGTTAGGTCCGCGGTCTTGGGGTTATTTCGATCGGCCGCCAGGAAATACTGATTGAGATCGTTCGTGCCCAAGCTGAAAAAGTCAACTTCGGCGCAGAGCTGATCCAGAATGAAAGCCGAGGAAGGTACCTCAATCATGATGCCGATCATCAGGTCGGACTGGAAGGCGATCCCCTTGCGATGAAGATCCTGTTTCGCTTCCGAGATCGCCGCTTTGAACTGGAGAACTTCGTCGAGCGAAGAGATCATGGGTGCCATGACCTGAACCTGACCAAATGCCGATGCGCGAAGAAGGGCGCGCAGTTGCGCCCGCAGCAGTTGATGATGCTCGGCGTAAATCCGGACGCCGCGATATCCGAGAAAGGGATTGTCTTCCGCCGGCAGTTTCAGATAGGGTGCGCTCTTGTCCCCACCCAGATCGAAGGTGCGGATAATCACAGGCCGTCCAGCAGCGACTCTTGCGGCCTCCGCGTAGACGGCAAACTGCTCGTCTTCAGAGGGCGGATGCTGGCGCTGCAGATAGGCCATCTCGGTTCGAAACAGCCCGATTCCATCTGCGCCCTTTTCGAAGGCGAGGGATAACTCCTCGTATGAGGAACTGTTGGCCGCGACTTCCAGCGTCTTGCCGTCCGTAGTGATGGCCGGGCCCGTGGTCTCAACCGGCAGGAACTCTCGGCGCAGCTCCAGGGTTTTCAATTCGCGCTCGTAGAATTTTTGCACCGCCGGAGAGCCCTGAGGCAAGACCAATCCCCGAATGGCATCGACCACGACTTCTTGCCCAGCCAGCAGCATGCTTCGTGCACTCTTAACGCCCACTAGAGTCGGGATTCCGAGCGAGCGCGCCAGAATTACGACATGGGAAGTCGCACCGGAATGTTCTAGCACGAGCGCCTTCAACCATTGCCGGTCAAGCCCAAGAAGTTGCTGCGGAGCCAGCGTTTCTGCCACTACGACGGAGGGTTCGCGCAATTCGATGGCCGCAGTTTGCAGGTCGAGGCCATAGATCTCCTGCAGCAGTTGGAGGCAGATTTCCTCAATGTCGAGGGCGCGCTCGCGGATGTACTCGCTCTCCGAATGCCGCAGAAGATCGATGAAGAACTCGCCCGCCTCCATGACCGCCTGGCCGGCCGATTTGCCCTGCGAAACATGTTCGGCGAGCTTCTGCGCCAAAGAAACGTCGCTGGCCATCGCGAGGTCTGCCTGCAGAACAGCGGTCTCTGTGGGTGATTGCGGATGGGTGAGCTTTTCCTGAATTCGCGCACGGACCGCGGCGATCGCCCGCTTGATCTGAGCCAGCTCTGCTTGGGGATCGGAGGCGGCTCGGGTCTTCAATTCTCGCGGCAGCGCCATTCCATTCAGCGGGATTACTTTGCCCTGGCCGATGCCTTGACTGACTGGAGTTCCGAAGCACCCCTTTACGCCCGCTGCCCGCAGAGTCCGGGGAAGAGTGCGGGAAAGCGTGCCCGCAGTCGTCGTGTGCGCTCCTGCCAGAGGCACATCACAAGCAGGAAGAACCTGCTCCACAAAGCTGAGCAGCGCAGCGTGCGCCGCTGATTCATCCTGTCCCCGGACTTGCACAATACAACGATCGCCCTGCCGGATGTCGGTCGAGAGAATCGCCAGTACGCTTTTCAGGCTCGCCACCGACCCAGTGCGGAGGTTGGTCAAGAAACATTCGGAGGCGAACTCGTTTGCCACTTCGGCCAGTTGGCTTGCAGGTCGGGCATGCAAGCCGTCAGACAAAGAACAAACAAATGCAAACTCTAGGGAGGTGCCACTCCTTTGCGTCATATCAACTCAATATTCAACTCGATATCAACGCTGATCTTGATCAACGTTGGATCTTGGCGAAGATGCTATGCGGATCTTTTAATGCTTCCTGCAGGGGAACTTGAATGACCTTGATTCCGTTGAATCGTTCGCGCTCTTCCACCGCAATATCGACGGCAAGAATGACAGCCTGGGCCTGCCGGATGTCGCTCTCGGTCAGCTTGTTTTCGATGCCCATGGCGCCCTGCGTCTCCACTTTGATTTCAAAGCCCAGGGTCTTCGCGACCTTCTCCAGGCGCGCAGCAGCCATATAAGTGTGGGCAATGCCGGTGGGGCATGCGGTGACGGCAACAATCTTCATGCGGCTTTTTCCTCCGTCGTTTCTGTCGATCGCGCGTTTCGCGCCTTCAACAGATTAATCGAAACCGCGGTCACGATTGTCCCGGTCAAGATCGCCAATATGTATGCGAGCCTGTGATCGACGACGGGTATCACTATGGGGCCGCCGTGGGGGGCGTGATCTCCAACTTTGCCGAGCATAGCGATCACGGCGGCAACGGCGGAGCCCAGCATAATGCTCGGCACCACGCGAATAGGATCTGCAGCCGCAAAAGGAATTGCGCCCTCGGTGATTCCGATCAAACCCATGGCGATGCCGGCCAGACCCGCTTCCCGTTCCTCGGTGCTCCACAGTTGCTTTCGCAACAACGTGGCCAAACCCATCCCCAGCGGGGGCGTGCAGATAGCCGCGGCACATGCTCCCATGATTTGATAGTTGCCCTCTTTGATCATGGCGGCCCCGAAAAAGAATGCGGTCTTGTTGATGGGCCCTCCCATGTCGAACGCAATCATCGCACCGAGAATCAGAGCCAACACCACGCCGTTTCCCGTGCCCATCGCCATCAGCCCGCTGTTGGCGCGCGACATCAGAAGCGCGATCGGTACCCCTAACACCTTCAGCATCACGACCCCAATCAGCCCACCCGAGAGGATGGGAATCACCAGAATCGGCATGATCGGACGGAGGTGCTTCGGTACTGGAATCTTCTTCAACATCTGCACCACGTAGCCAGCCAGCAAACCGGCCAGGATGGCTCCTAAGAATCCGGCCTTGACTTGATCGGACAGGTATCCGCCGAGAAAGCCTGGAACCAGCGCGGGCTTACCGCCAATGGAGTAAGCGATATAACCGGCCAGCACGGGTAACATCAACGTGAAAGCTGCCGTTCCGATGTCGAGAATCAGTTTCAGCCGGGGCGCATTAGAAAAATCCGGTCCCGCGGGAGTCATCGGAGCAAACGCAATTGCACATGCGATCAGGATGCCTCCGCAGGCGATGAATGGGATGGCATACGAAACCCCCGTCAACAAATGCTGCCGAAGGTGCTTGAGCAATTCAGGCATCGGAGTCCTTTGTTACGCAGAGAATCTCGTGCATTGTAGCCGCAAAGTCGCCCATCCGCTCGTTGAAGCCATAGTTCTCGATACAGTTCTCGATGCTGATTGCCCTTCCGAACGCAGCCCGGCATTCGCTAAGGAGGTGGCTCCGTAGTATGTGTGATTAGTCCTAATCTCGAAACAGGAGAGATGAAACGTTTGTTGCACTCAGGTAACCTTTTTGGATTGTCTTGTTGACTGCCGCGCCCGGGCTCCGGAAGCCTCTGCCAGCCGATGTCGTGCCGACCCGGTCCGAGCTATTTGCCGGGAGTGCTCGCCGCCCGGTACTGGGTGGGCGTGATTTTGCAGGTCTTCTTGAACACCCGGCAGAAGTAGGCGGTGTCGTTATAACCACAATCGAAGGCGATCTCCTTCAGAGTCAGGCTATAGGTCTGCAGCATGAACTTGGCTCGATTCACCCGTACCAGGTTCAAATAATCGTTGAAGCGCATGAACCCTTCCTTGCGGAATAAACGCGAGATATGGTTTGGGGCCAACCCGAAGTGGTGCGCAACACTCTCCCGTGTGATCTGACTCTGAAAGTTCTCCTGCACATACAAGCAGAGCGACTCATAGGTACGAATCGCCTTGCGTGGGGGATGCTGGTGAGGAGACTTCAGCAGCCGGAGACAGGCGTGCAGCAAGGATTCCGTCAGGAGGCGGGTGAGTGGACCTTTGACGTGGTCCGCCGCCAGCACCATGAGCGCGGCCAGAATACTGTGCGTGGGGACGTCATAGCCGCCCTGCACGCTGGTCTTCAGCGCAGTGGAGGGTGACTGGGTATCCCCCTGATGACGCACCAGGCTGATGCCGATCTGCTTCGCGCCAAACAAGACGGTGAGGGCCTCGACGTGCGCAGACCAATCTGGCTTATTCCAGGCGTGATCGGGGATAAACACGGCGTGGCCGCGAACCGGTTGGATCGTATCCACGCGACCGCTGCGCGCGATCTCCATGGTGTGGCATCCCGAGAGCGGGACCGACAGACGCGGAAAATTAGTCACGTAGGCCAGCGCGGGCGGCGGTGTGCTGCCGTCGCCAAAATGCACTTGCCGGATCTTTGCGCTGCGAAGATACTCTTCCAGTTCGCGAAGAATGATCCGATTCGCCGGGAGAGTTGTACCCTTTATTCGATCAGCCTGTCGTTTCACAGAAGGTTACGTTAGTCCAATTAATGTTAAATGTCTACTATATCCTTTTGCGCCCTGCATCCACCATACTCCCCCACCGTGCGCGGTCTAACTGATCAACTAGCAGACTTAAATACCAGAGCAGTTTCGTGTGTCCGACCGACCGCGCCCCGGCGGGTTGTGCATGGCCAATTCCGAGCGAGGTGCGCAATGAACGGTAAAGTGTTGGTCCTCCCTGTACTTCTTGCGGTCACTCTCGTGTTTACTGCCTGCGGCAGCGGCTACGACAACCCTCCGGGCACCACGACTGGGAATCTCACGGTCCAAATGGTCCAGTCGCCGCCGGCGGTTGTGACGGCGGGCGGGACAGCAAACCTCGCAGCCAACGTATTGAATGACAAGGCGAATGCGGGCGTGACATGGAGTTGTGCGCCCGCCAACGCATGCGGCTCATTCAGCCCCGCGACCACCGGATACCAGATCACGACGGTGTACACGGCGCCTCTGGCGCCGGCGAACGGCCCCATCACGACGAATCTGGCCTACCCGGTCACCATTACCGCAACTTCAGTTACCGACAGCTCACAAAATGTGAGCACAACCATCAATGTCGCCCAAAAATACGCATTCGTTATGGCGGGTTACGCATCGTTCGGCATGGTCGGGAGCGTTACTCTCGACGGCTTCGGAAATGTCATCGCTGGCGAAACTGACTACTCCGCAAATCCGAATCAAGTCGGCAGCTTTCCGATCACTGGTACGTACACGCTTGATGCGACGACTGGCTACGGCACTATGACCTGGAGTATCACCGGCTGTTGTTCCCAAGCTAATGCGATCACGGCGACCTCGAATTCTCATCTTACGATCGCGGAAGTTGACCAGTTTGCCGGACTCACCTTCGGCGGCATCGGCAGCATGGATTTGCAAGCCGTGGGGCCGGGGCCGAGCTTTTCTGGATCACAGGTTTCCGGCGGCTATTCTTTCACGCTGGCGGGCTACGACGGAGCGAAAGGTTTCAATGGGAGTTGGGGCGGCGTCTTCACCGCAGATGGCACCGCGACACCGGGTACTCCGGGCAACATCACCGGCGGGATCTTCGATACCAGTTTAGGAGGGGGCGCCTCCGGGTACAGTTCCACTCCATTCACAGGGACTTACACGGCGCCCGATGCGAACGGGCGCGGCATCATGGACTTGAGCAACGGCGCCAGCTACGTGTACTACATCGTGACGCCGGAAGTGCTGCGACTAACTACGACGGATGACGCCAAAAATACGAGCGACGTGGGTAGCGCGGCCAACACCGGCAGTGCGTTCGGGCAGGGAGCCCTATCGAGCGGCGCGACGAATGGAGCTCTTAACGGCAGCTTCATCTTCAGTGATGCTGGCTTCTCCAGCGACAACAACGGCGGCGAGCAGGGCGCTGCCGCAGGCCAGTTCACCACCGACGGCAACGGAAACATCAAGACCGGGACCGGAATCATGGACATCAACGCGCTTGGTGTGGTGAGCACCGTGTCCCTTGATGGTTCTACCTACGCGTTCTCGGGCAGCCCGCGCGGCACCTTCACTGGTCCCGCGGGTCAAGCCTATTACATTTACCTGACCGATCCCAATCTGAACCTCCTCGATCCAAATAACACGAGCGGAACCGGGGGGGGGCTCCTCCTGGAGGCGGATACTGCGGACACCATCGGGGTTGTGATACCACAGACCGACGCCACTGCGAGCCTTGCGGGAAACTATGCCTTCGTTTTCTCGAATCAGGCGAACCCTCCGAACGCAGACGGCGGCTTCGACGGTCAGTTCACAGCGCCCACGAGTTCAGCTGCGGGCACGTTCAGCGGTCAGGGAGCCTACCAAACTTCGGTGGTCAACGGGAACAACACCCTCATTCCGATCGTGGGCCCGGTCAGCGGCACGTTCGCGGCCGACGGCGCCCACCCGGGCCGCTACACCGGCGCGATCACAACCACGCCCGACTTATGGTCTCCCAGCATCGGGGACACTACAGCTGGGACGGAAAATGTTTCGTACTACCTTGCCAATGGAACGCAGGGATTCGTGGTGGAGACGGATTCTCTTGCTCCAGCGGTGGGAGCGGTTGAACTGCAAACCGGGGTCACCGGAGCGGCGGCGGCCAAACGTCCCCAGGCTCAACAACAGCAGCACAGTCATCCGAAGAACCTTCTCCAGATTACGGGGGAGCACCACGGTCAGACATCGGGCCAGGCGGGGAGTGGGCACGAGTAAGCAACAAGAATCTTGAGGAGGGTCGCAATGACGGTTCCGTCGAGTTCCAGACTTCACGATCGTGGCAGAGTGTACCGGCTTGGGATCGCAATCGGCCTGACTCTGTGCCTGCTGCTGGTGTTTGCGCCGCGCTCGTTGGCCCAGGAATTCCGCGCCACGCTGACGGGAACTGTCACCGACGTCTCTGGTGCAGTTGTGCCGAAGGCCGAGGTAACGGCGACCAACGTGGAAACCGGATCGACGTACACGGCCAAGACCAGCGATGCTGGCGTTTATTACATTCCCTATGTCGTGCCCGGTACCTACACCGTGAAGGCCAGCGCTGAGGGCTTTAAGACCGCGATCCAGGACAAAGTCTTGTTGCTGGCGGGGAAATATTTTGGTCAGAATTTTACGCTACAGGTTGGCGCCGTCGACGAGAAAGTGGAGGTCACGGCAGCGCCTCCCATGCTGGAGACCGCGAACGGATCAGGCGGAACCATTCTGGATGAGCGCACGCTGCAGAATGTCCCCGTCACCGGCCGACAGGTTTACAACCTCATCGGCACCACTCCGGGGAGCCAGTACACAGGCAGCTCCCAGCGCCGAGGGTGGGACAACGACAACGCGTACATCATGGGCGGTGGAGTCGATCCCACGGGCCAGGACAACACTGGGAACTCCGGTGGATTTAATCAATTCACCCTCAACGGCACGAACATCACGCAACAGATCAGCTACGGCAATCAGGGAGCCGGAACCTGGAACGTCTCTCCTACCCTGGACTCGGTGCAAGAAGTCAATGTGATGACCGACACCTACGATGCCCGGTATGGCCGATCGACCGGCGGCACCGTGAATGTAGTCACGAAAAACGGGACGAATGATTTTCATGGCGAGCTGGTGGAGAACTACAAAGACGGCAGCCTGTTCGACGCCAACACCCTGACGAACGTCTTCATCTCGGGACTACCGACGCAACAGCAAGTGGAGAACCAATTTGGCGGGACCGTGGGCGGTCCAATCAAAAAGAACAAGATATGGTTCTTTTATGGGTTTGAAGGTTATCGCCAGTCGCTTACAGGTACGGTCACCGGCGACGTACCGCCCGCTTATCTGCGCCCGGGCTACGTCTCTGCCGCGTACCCTAACGGCAATCCAGGGGTTGATTTTGGGCTCGTCGCCGGTAACATTTCCAGCGGCAACGCGGGCGCCCTCGATCCTGGGTATATGAGCGGCGGCGCGCAAGCCGACCCGTATCTGCTCTATGGTCTTACCTTATACATGCCCGGCGACAGCACGAACGCAAGCAATCCGAACAATGCGGTCTGTGGTCCATTCGCCAAATCTGGGACCGTTGGACTTCCGGCGAGCGCCTGTGGCAACGGCTCGAACATTATTAACAATCCAAATTCGTTCAACGGAGGGACGAACGGCGGTCCCTTGATTCCCGGTTCCCAATTCAACAACACCGCTCTGCTGATGCTGAAGGCCGGGTATATTCCGCTGCCCAACATCAAAGGCGCCGAGAACTTTATCGGTGGATTCGGAGAACCTGCCAACTACTTCGCGCCTGCTCCGGATTTCACAACTTACAACCAGCACATGATCCGGCTGGATTACAACACCAGCGATAAGACCAAATGGTACAGCTTTTTTGGAATGCAGCGGGGCCACGAAAACCGCAACGAGAACGGCATGCCAGGGCTTTTGGCCAACGGCGTTTTCTTTGAGCGCGACAGCTACACGGCTACCGAGGACATGACTCACATCTTCTCGCCGACATTGCTGGGCGATTTCAAGCTGTCTCTCAGCCGGCTGCAGAACAGGAATCCGAACGGCATCATCGCGGATGCGAAGCCTGGGAGCACCATCGGAATCAACATCACGCCACCGCCCGTAACCACTCTCCAGGATGTGCCGGAGATACACATCGCTGGATTCCCGGACCCTATCCCGAATACGAATTTGGGTCAGATCTTCGGAAACCAGAACGACAAGGAAGCATCGACAAACCTAGCGCTTGACGCGGATATTACCAAGTCGATGGGGGCCCACAATCTACACACCGGGGGTGGGATTTCCTACTACACCTACGGAAACCCCATCAACGGTACGGTTACCAATAATGCCAATGGAGCTTTTGCGTTTAGCGGGCAGTTCACGCAATTCGACCCACTGAACGCCAACTGCTATCAGCCCACAGCCCGTGGTCTCACTCCAAGTGCAGCCTGTAGTGGGACCTATGCTCCGAATGGTTTTGGCTGGGCCGATTTCCTGCTCGGCGTGCCCAGCAGCGGCAATGTCAACTGGAACGATTCGCTGTTTGATTACCAGCCGATTTGGAACCTGTATTTCCAGGACGACTGGAAGATCAACCATCGCCTGACCGTCAATCTCGGCTTGCGTTATGACGTGCAGGTGGGGCTGAAGGAGCGCTACAACGAACTGCCTCGCGGCTTCTGCGAAACCTGCGTGAACCCCATCACAACCGACGGCGTTTACCAGGCCAATATCGCCAACGCCGGCAATCTTGCGGCCTGGCAAGCCGCCGGAGTCAACACTGGCGCGCTATCCCAGGTTCTGGGCACGATTGCCCCGGCGGGCCAGAATGGAAACGCCAAGAGTGCCTACAACACGGACTGGGGCAACATTGCCCCCAGGTTTGGCTTCGCATATGCGATTGACCCCAATACTGTGGTTCGGGGAGGCTGGGGATTTATGTACGGAGGCGGGCTGGAGGGTGGTTCGCCAATCGGGTACCAGCAGACGACAAACTATTTGGCATCCACCAACGGGAGCCCCAATCCGAACCAGGGCGGCGCCGCACCCGGAACGACGTCAGCCGGGCCGTACGGAGTAGGGACGCCGTTCCCGTCGAGCCCCGCGTATCCACTAGGTCTGCAACCACCGGTGGGCGAGGCTGGCCTCGCGCTGGCGGGTGTGGGCAGCGGTGGTTTACAGGTGGACAGTCCCTTGCGGAAGATTCCCCGCTCGCAGGTCATGTCGTTGGGCGTGCAACGCGCACTCCCCGGCCAAATTGCACTCGACGTACATTTTGCCGGCAACTACACCAGCCGTTTGCGCGCCACGCTGTGGGATAACGGCATCATCACTTATCCTCAGTTGCAGTACGCGCTGGCGAAAGGCAGTTCGGTTTATAGCGAACAGCTGCCCAACCCATACTATGGCGTTTTCTCGGAATCGTTCCCCAACGGCTGCGGACAGTCAACCACTATCCAGGCATTGGCTTTGTTGTTGCCCTGGTCGCAGTACTGCGGCTCTGGCGGAGGTGCCCCCCCAGTCGGAATCTACAACGCGCCCATCGGCAAGAACTGGTACAACGGCCTGGAAGTGAAGCTCACCAAGCACACTTCCCGCGGCCTGACCGTCAACGTAGCCTACACGTGGTCGAAGAACATGGACGGCAGCGGGTATCAGAACGGCTATCCCTATCAGGATGCCAACGAAGTGCATTGGATTTCGCAATTTGATCGTACTCACGTGCTGGCGGTGACAGGCGTTTACGACCTGCCCGTGGGGAAAGGCAGAACGTTTCTTGCGGCTGCGCCTCGGGCCTTGGACTACGCGCTGGGTGGCTGGACCCTGGGCTGGTCCTTCGCCGCCCAGAGTGGCACGCCGCTCAGTATCAACAACGGCTTTAACTATACCTGCCCGTTTGCGTCCCCGAACGGAACTTCGGTGAAGCAATGGCTCAATCCTGCGCTTACCTCACCGACTTGCTTCAGCAGCGTGCCCCACATCGGGGGTTCCGGATTTACCTACAACACCACTGCCGGCTATACCACGGCAGTGCGCAATCCTACGGTCCCGGATCTGGATCTCTCGCTGCAGAAGAGCTTCAAGGTTACCGAGAGAATCAGCTTCTCGCTGCGCGGCGAGGCGTTCAACTCGCTCAACTCCGTGTTGCTGGGAGGGCCGGACAATTCCCCGACCGATGGAGCAGCGAGTACGTTTACCAACCAGACGACCGGCAAGACCTACTGGACGGGCTTCGGCACCATAAGCCCGAACCAGGATAATTTCCCCAGGAACCTGCGAGTGACAGGAAAGGTCATTTTCTAGCGACGGCCAGTCACGAATGGAGAGTTCGATTATGCGCGACTTACACCTTCGAGCAAAGCGGGAGGACAGAGGCATGAATCCACGAGGAAGCGCGTCGTTCGTGTTGCTCTTGCCGGTGGCGGCAATGGTTCTGATGTTGCTCTTCATGCCGGGGCTGGCGCGCGCCCAAAATCTGCAGGTCGATTTGTCCTCCACGTCGGCCCTCTGCGGCGGAGAGCAATGCTTCAATACGGCGGGTTTGTTTAACACTGGAGTCCAGTTTCTGGGCACCAACGGCATGGATAACGGCAACAATTGCACCCCGACCGCGCCGTACACGAACTGCCCGGATGCATATTCAGCGAATCAGTTGGGATTGTCGACGAGCACGCCGCCGACGTTGACGCCGCCATCGCTGAACGTGCCGTTCAATTTTGGAACGGTAAACGCAGCCAGCTGCGGCCCTTCAACCAGCGTTCCCTGCACGCTGAATGTGGTGAACTACACCCCGGCCCCCGGAGTGGCAATCACGATTCCCGTGGCTTCCCCTCAAAACGGGATTTTTTCCAGCGTGATTATTCTGGGTACTGCCGTCAATGGTGGCCATAAGGGGTCGGTTACGTTGAGCTACGCGACTGGCTCCCCTACGGTGTTCACTCAGACTTTGAGCGACTGGTGCGGGTTTGGAGGAAACCAGTATGAGTCCATCGCGGTCGGCGGCTTCAACCGTATCAATTCCGATGGAACGCTGAACGGTGCGAGTTGCAATCTGTACGCGTACACCTATCCAGTGGATTTCACCAGACCTCTAACGGGGATTACGTTGACGGACTTGGATGGTTCGGGCGCGATGTTTGCTCTGGCGATCACGCTGAAGCCGCCGACCTATACGATTGCGGGAGGTACAGCCAGCCCATCGTCCGTCACAGTAGGGAGCACCTCTACCGCGACGGTCACGGTGAACCCGCAGACCGGCTACGCGGCAAACGGACCGGAAACGATTCAGCTTTCATGCGCGATTTCCCCGACGATTACGTCTTCGGCAGCGGCTACGGCGCCAACTTGCAGCCTCAGCCCGACGTCCGTCCAGGTGACCGCCACCGAAACGTCGCCTCCGACTGCGACTCTGACTTTCACGTCCGCCAAACCGGCGAGTGCAGCATTGCAGCTGCCGAGGACCTTCTTCTATGCGTTCTGGTTGCCGATCCCGGGGCTCGCGCTGATCCGAGCCCGATTCCGGTCTCGAACATCACGCAGGAAGCACCTGTTGGGATGGTTGCTGCTTGGGCTGTTGCTGACCGGGTTGATCGCCGCTCCGGGTTGCGTGAGCTATACGCATCTCGGCAATGTGGGAACTCCTCCAGGGCAGTACACGGTTTCCGTTACTGGAGTCGACTCCAACGGATTGAGTCAGGCCAGTAATCCCTCTGGCACGACGAACACGGTCACGGTGACGGTAGCGGAAAACTAAGTCACTCTCTCAAAGCTCCGGAGACTGGGAACCATGAACAGTTCCACCAGATTTCTTGTTCTTGTGCGGGCGTTGTGTGCCCTGCTGGCCTTGTTCCTTTCGACGGCGCAGGCGCAGGAGCGGAAGGAACTCCACAGCCAGGTGTCGGCGCCCGCCGGCGCGAAACTGATCGGCCGAATGCCCGCATGGCAGCGCTTGAGTCTGGCGGTATCTCTGCCGCTGTGCCATGAAGACCAGCTTGCCGCTCTGCTGCAACAACTTTATGACCCGGCCAGCTCGAACTATCGTCATTTCCTGACCGTGCAGCAGTTCACCGAGCAGTTTGGCCCCACGGAGGTCGATTACCTGCGGGTGATCGGATTCGCCCAGGCGCATGGCTTGAACGTTACGCACACATTTCCCAATCGCCTGGTGGTCGACGTGACCGGGCCGGTCGCCAACATTGAGCAGGCTTTTCAGGTGAAGATGCACGTCTACCAGCATCCCACCGAAAACCGCACCTTCTACGCCCCCGATATCGAGCCCACGGTTGAGCCGGGCCTACCGGTTCTGAGTGTGGTGGGTATGAGCACCTTCGCCCTCCCCCAACCGATGTTAAAGAGGGCTCTGCCCAACGATAGAGTGCACAGCCAAACGACTGGCTCTGGACAGGGCGGCCAGTTCCTTGGGAGCGATATGCGGACCGCCTATGGCGGAGGTACATCTCTCAATGGCGCGGGCCAGGTAGTCGGTCTGATCGAATTAGGGCCCTACCGGCTCAGCGACGTTACCAGCTACTTCACGACTCTTGGTCAGTCTTTGAATGTTCCGATTGTGAATGTGCTGGTGGGTGTCAACGGAGTTTGCGGCGTGGGCTGCGACGATGGCGAGGAGGTCATCGACATCCAGCAAGCCATCTCAATGGCGCCGAATCTTTCCGGGCTGCTGGTGTATGAAACCAACGGTCCCAGCACAGATGCTCTCAGTGCCTATGCGCAAGCTGCTTCGGACAACATTGCCAAACAACTCAGTATATCGTTTGGGTGGGGAGACGTCCCAAGTTCGACGACCGGCAAAGCTTATGAACAGGTATTCGAAGAGCTAGAGGCGCAAGGGACGAGTTCGTTCGTGGCTTCAGGTGACGCCGGGGCGAGCCTGTCAGGCGGGTACCCGGGCAACAGTCCCAACATTACCGACGCTGGAGGAACGGATCTGACCACGGGAACCGGCCAGGTCTGGTCTTCGGAATCGGGATGGATCGGCAGCGGCGGCGGATGGAATCCGCAGTCTCCGATTCCCACTACTCCGACGTATTCCTGGAACCAGGCGCCAGCCATCAACTCATCGAACGGAGGCGATCCCAACTATCGCAACATTCCCGACGTCTCCGCGGAAGCCAACACGGACAACTATTTCTGCGCCAACGGTTCGTGTCAGGGAGGAATTGGCGGAACCAGTCTGGCGGCGCCGCGGTGGGCCGCATTTGTGGCGCTCATCAATCAGCAGGCCGCGGCCAATGCTACTGCGACGGGCAACAATACGAGCCTCGGCTTTCTCAACCCAACCATCTACACGCTGAGCAGCGGAAATTACGCCAGCGACTTTCACGACATTACTACCGGCAACAATGCCACGACTACGACTTGCAGCGTTGGAAGCCTCGGCTGTCTTCCCAGCGGCGTGGAAGGGTTCGATGCCGTCACCGGATTTGATCTGGTCACGGGATGGGGCAGCCCGAAGGGACCGACGATCTTCGACTCGCTTTTCCCGACGACGACGAATGCAAATTTCTCGATGTCAGCTACTCCGAGTACGATTCCCCTCACCGCTGCGGGAAACGGGGGCAGCAGTCTGATCAGCGTGACCGCGCTGCAGGGCTTCAGCGCCGCAACAAGCTTGACTGCGGTCATACCGGGCACGGGGTCGCCCAGCTACGCCCCCGCAGGATTGACCGCCAGCCTCAGTGCGACATCGATTCCCGCTGGCGGCACTCCGGTTACGCTTACGGTCGGAACGACCGCCGCAACGCCCGGCGGTACATACGAGATCGCAATTGTCGGTACCAGCGGTGGCCTTACACAAACGGCTTATGTGACAGTGGAACTGCCGGCCTTCGTGGGACTCAGAGCAACGCCAGCCGCGGGAATATCGGTGAACCAGGGTGGAAGCGCAAGCTCCACAGTCACCAGCACCCTGATCAACGGATTCAATGGCACCGTGAATCTTTCCGCGTCAGGTCTGCCGAGTGGAGTCACGGCATCGTTTACGCCGGTCAATGCGACCACCGCGACCGTGACATTTACGGCAAGTGCGACGGCAGCGCTGACCGGGTCGGGCAAGCCTACTACAGTTACCATCACGGGCACGGTGGCCGGGTCCGCGTCCCAGCAGACGGCCGTGAACGTGTTTGTAAATCCTGCGGCCAGCGGCGGTTCCGGGACGGTGGTCGATTTGTCCTCGGCCTACAACGTTTCGGCCTTCTACACCGACGCGGACCAGAGTGCTATCACGACGGGCCTGGATGGCGTGGGCTTTGCGTTTTCCGCGAACCTTCTGAACTCCGGCGCGGACGTTAACGGCGTGCAGTTCACTTTCGGATCGCCGAATCAGCCGAATGCGGTTTACGGTACGGGCTCGCCGATAACTTTGCCCGTCGGGACTTTCGCGACTCTCCAGTTGCTGGCCACGGGAATCGAAGGCAACCAGGCCGCGCAAACGGTCACGGTCACCTACACCGATAGCAGCACGTCGCAGTTCACCCAGAGCTTCAGCGATTGGTGCAGTCACCTCAACGGCGGCTGCACCAGCACAGGAGGCAATTCCGGCGAGTCAGTCGCCGTAGCGATGCCCTACCGCGATAGTTCGACCGGCCCGGATGATCGTGTCTTCTACCTCTACCATTATTCTTTCGCCCTCAACGCCAGCAAGACGGTGCAGAGCCTGACCTTGCCCAATAACCGGGACGTGGTCGTGCTGGCCGCGACGTTGACGGCTCCGCCGCCGAGCTATTCGCTATCGGCGGGAACGGCGAATCCCACTTCGGTGAATGCCGGCGGCACGTCGACCGCAACCGTGACAGTGACTCCAGCCAACGGCTATACGGGCAGCATCACGTTATCGTGCAGCATCTCTCCGGTGGTCAGCGGTGCCGATGCGCCAACCTGCTCGTTCGGAAGCACGAACCCGGTTGCAATCACCGGCTCTGCGGCCGGAAATGCCACGCTGGCCTTCACTACCATAGCACCGCCGGGAAAAGCAGCGTTTCGTCGCGCTGCGAACGGACCGGTGCCGACCCCACCGTCGCAGGGCGCTACTCGAAGTTTGAGCGCCTGGTATGCATGGTTGTCCGGAGCGTGGATCGTCATTCCCGGACTGGCGTTGATCGGTCTAGGATTCGGTCCCCGGGGATCTCGGCGGCGAAAGTGCTTGAGTATCGCACTCATCTCGATTGTGTCCGCCTGTCTGATCATTCTCCCAGCTTGCGGTGGCGGCTCCAGCGGGGGTGGCGGGAGTGGTGGGTGTTCAACGGTGCCCAGCGTTCCGACTGGGTTGGCAGCCTCTGCGACCACCAGTTCAGCGACAACCCTGACCTGGACGGCGTCCACAGCGACTTCGGGATGCAGCGTGACTGGCTACACCGTCTATCAGAACGGAACCTCGATCGCGACCACCACCAGCCCTACCTACAACGTGACCGGTCTGACCGCGTCGACACAGTACGCTTTTTCGGTAGCAGCGAGCGATTCGGACGGAGCATCGGCCCAGACCACAGCGCTCGACGTCACCACTCTCTCCAATGGAACGCCGTCGGGAACTTATACCATTACGCTTACCGGCAAGGACGCGAACGGGATCGCTCAGAGCAACACTGCTGCTACAACCGTGAGCGTTACTGTGAATTGAGTTCGGAGATTGCGATGCCACGATTCTGCAAGGTTCTGGCAGCGATTGCTGCCGCATTCCCGGTCCTGTTCAGCGCGGCTCGCGCGCAAACCACCGAGAAGCCCGACGTCACCAAGCAGCCAACCCTCTACGTTGTCGGCTACGCTCACCTCGATACCGAGTGGCGATGGGAGTATCCCCAGGTCATCGACGAATACATTCGCAAGACCATGGAGGATAACTTCAAGCTCTTCGACAAATATCCGCACTACCTTTTCAATTTCAGCGGCGCCAATCGTTACCGCTTCATGAAGGAATATTTTCCCGCCGATTTCGCCAAAGTGAAAAAGTATGTCGACGAAGGGAGATGGTTCCCCGCGGGTTCGTCGATGGAAGAAGGTGATGTGAATGCTCCCAGTGCCGAAGGAATCATCCGGCAGATCCTCTACGGGAATGAATGGTTTCGCAGAGAGTTCGGCAAGGCCAGCGCGGAGTACATGCTGCCCGATTGTTTCGGATTTCCCGCCTCGCTGCCCACCATTCTCGCGCACTCGGGCGTGAAAGGCTTTTCCACACAGAAACTAGTGTGGGGATCTTCCGCCAATGCGGGCGGTCCGGAATCTCTGGAGGAAACCCCCGAAGGCACGCCGTTCAACGTGGGCGTGTGGGTAGGACCAGATGGCGAGAGTGTGCTCGCAGGTTTGAATCCCGGGAGTTACAGTGCTGGGATTTACACCGACCTCAGCCAGCCGCTCCCTCCGGCGCCGCCCAGCGCTGCGGCCCTGGACGTTCGAAATAAGATTGATGCCCTACGTCCGAAACTGGAAGAAGCGCAGCGCAGTGGGAAACGTCCCGATGCGAAAGACGTCGAGGAATTCATCAGCTTGCGGAGTCAGCAAGAAGCGCTCGCCACGATCGAGCGAGAGCGCAGCCAGCAGCGGCATCAGAATGACTGGGCGGCGCGGGTCGAGCTGAACGGCAAAATCAGTGGCATATTCACCGACTACCACTACTACGGCACGGGCGATGTCGGCGGAACTCCGAATGAAGATTCGGTGAAGCGCCTGGAAGCCATTGTGACCCAAGGCACGTCGAGCCTGCCGGAGCGAGAGGGATTCCGTTTCCGCGGAGAGAGCAATGAAGCGCCGCCGGTTAAGGTTGGCGATGGCCCGGTCCACGTGATTTCCGCGACTGCGGAGCAGATGTTCCTCGACATCACACTTGCGCAGGCTGCCAGACTTCCGCGTTACACCGGAGAAATGGAATTAACCAACCATTCCGCAGGCTCTCTGACCTCGCAGGCGTATCAAAAGCGCTGGATCAGGGAAGAAGAATTACTGGCCGACGCCGCGGAGAAAGCCTCGATTGCCGCCGAATGGCTGGGTGCGCGACCGTATCCCTTGCAGCGCCTTAATGATGCCTGGACACTGGCGATGGGCGGGCACTTTCACGACATCGCGGCCGGCACTGCGACGCCCAGGTCGTACGAGTTCGCCTGGAACGACGATGTGATTGCGATGAACCAGTTCGCGGGCGTTCTCAGCAACGCGACCGAAGCCGTTGCCACCGCCCTGAACACCGAGACCAAAGGAATTCCGCTGGTGGTCTTTAATCCTTTGAATATCGCGCGCGAAGACCTCGTCGAAGCCACGGTGAACTTTCACGGCGGCATGCCGAAGGCCGTACGTGTGACCGGAGCCGGCGGTGAGGAAGTTCCCTCACAAATTTCGAACGGCAAAGTGATCTTCGCGGCCAGGGTGCCATCCGTCGGTTACTCGGTTTTCGATGTGCAGTCCGCCGAAAGCGCGGTTACTTCGAAACTGCAAGTGTCGGAAAACTCCATCGAGAACCAGTACTACCGCGTGAAACTCAACGCCGACGGCGACGTCGCCAGCATTTTCGACAAGTCGATCGGCAGGGAACTGCTGGAATCGCCCGCACGTCTCGCCATTTCTTACGACAACCCTCAGCAGTGGCCAGCCTGGAACATGGACTGGGATCAGGAGCAGGCTGCACCGAAGTCCTACGTAAGCGGTCCGGCGAAGATTCGCGTGCTGGAAAATGGCCCGGTGCGCGTGGCCGTGGAAATCTCGCGCGAGACAGCAGGCTCGCGTTTCGTCCAAACGATTCGGCTGTCCGCGGGCGATGCCGGAAGACGCGTAGAGTTTGGAAACGCGATCGACTGGAACACTAAGGAGTCGAATCTAAAGGCGACATTTCCGCTGAAGGCCTCCAACGAGATGGCCACCTATAACTGGGACATCGGCGCCATCGAACGCCCCACGGCGCAGCCGAAGAAATTCGAAGTGCCGTCCCATCAATGGATCGACCTGACGGACATGACCGGCGAGTTCGGCGCGACCATCCTCACCGACTGCAAGAACGGATCGGATAAGCCGAACGACCACACCATCCGGCTCACGCTGATTCGCACTCCGGGAACGCGCGGCGGATATGCGGATCAGGGCACGCAGGACATCGGACATCACGAATTTGTCTATGGCATCGCCGGACACGCGGCCGACTGGCGTCACGCTCAGACCGACTGGCAAGCGCAGCGCCTCAACGATCCTCTCGTCGCTTTTGTAACGTCGAAACACGCGGGCGCCCTGGGCCGTGAGTTCTCTCTGCTCAAGATCAGCAATCCGCGAATCCGAGTTCTGGCTCTAAAAAAAGCTGAGCACGGTGACGAGATCGTCGTGCGCCTGGTGGAACTCGATGGCAAGCCGCAACCCAACGTTCGCATCTCGTTCCACTCGCCCATCAGCGGCGCGCGCGAAATCAACGGACAAGAGCAGCCCCTGGGAGCGGCGACCGTAACTGACGGATCGCTGATGACTGAATTCTCCGCCTATCAGCCGCGCACCTTCGCGGTTCGACTGGCCGCTCCGCGGACCAAGATTGCGCCGATACATTCGGTGCCGGTGTCGCTGAGTTATGACCTCGCGACCGCCAGCGACGATGGCATGCACGCTGCCGGCGGATTCGACCGCGAGGGTAATTCGCTCCCCGCGGAAATGCTTCCCGCACAAATTACCTTCAACGACGTGCAATTCAAACTCGCCTCCGCCAAAACCGGCGTTCCCAACGCGCTGGTGGCGAAAGGCCAGACGATTGATTTTCCCGCGGGCCAGCACAACCGCGTCTATCTTCTTGCGGCTTCGGCGCACGGCGACCAAAAGGCAACATTCAAAGTTGGAGAAAAGAAAGTTGAACTCAACATCCAGGACTGGGGCGGATTCATCGGACAGTGGGATGACCGCCAATGGAGTTCAGGAGACACCTCCAGTGACAATTACGGAAAGATGACTGGTCTTACCCCGGCTTACATCAAGCGCGCCGACCTGGCCTGGTACAGCTCGCACCATCACAACGCAGCGGGCGAAAATGTCTCGTACGGCTACTCGTACTTGTTTGCCTATCCCATCGATCTGCCGGCGGGAGCCCGAACCATTACTCTTCCCGACAATGACAAGATCCGAATTCTGGCTCTGTCGGTGGCCGAGGAAAATCCGAACGTAGAACCGGCGCAGCCACTGTACGACCTCCTCGCTCCGCCGCCCCCGGGTGCCGACGACTTTGCGCTCCGAACGACTCCGGACAGCATTTCCATTTTGAAGGGTAGGAGTACAACCACGACGGTCACGGTGACTCGCCGTGGCAATTTCAGATCCAGCGTTAAGTTCGATGTGTCCGGATTACCGGCAGGAGTGACAGCATCCTTCAGCCCGACCAGCACTCCGAGAACCAGCAAGATGACCCTGACCGCGGATGACTCGTCAAAGCTCGCGACTTCGACCATCACCATCGCCGGTAGTTCGGGCGGAATCTCGCACACGGCGACAGCCGCGCTTACCGTCGCCGCAATCAAGAAAGGGACGGTCGCAGTCGATCTTTCGTCAACCTACAACGCGACGTGCATCCATACCGACGGCGCGCAGTTTGCTCCTGCGGCCAGTGCGGACGGCGAAGGTTTCGCCTATTCGAAAGAAGCGTTGGGCTTATCGCCGTTATGGGATGGCGTCGAGTTCAATCTCGGACCGGCGAACGCACCGGATGCGGTAACCGGCAAAACCATCACCCTTCCGCCAGGAAAGTTCGGAACGCTTAACTTTCTCGCCACGGGCGTAGAAGGCGGTCAGGAGTCACAGGTGTTCACTTTCACCTACGCCGACGGCACATCTAAGTCCGTCACACAAAGCCTTAGCGATTGGTATGAGCCGAGTGGTTACAAGGGCGAATCCGAGGCCATTACCATGCCATATCGCCTCGCGGGTGACGGCTCCAGGGACAACCGCTCCTTCTATCTCTATGGTTATTCCTTCAGTCTCGACAGCAACAAGGTGGTGCGCAGTATCACTCTGCCCGACAACGAGCATGTGCTGATCTTCGCCATCACCCTCGTTTCTCCGACGGCGCCATAGCAAAGAACAAGGCCCATACCGGTTGGCTGCTCTGGACCGATCCATGGGAACCACTGCGATCATGGCGGCAACAACCAACGGTAAAGAATGTTGAACATGAGAAGCCTCCTGGTTGTGAAGGCTCCGCTCAAGCTCCTGTCTTGTCCAGTCAGCGCTCGACTTGTTCTTTTGGAAAACCTCACACGGAGTCGCTGGGTGAGCCATTCGCCACGTGTCCGGACCGGAGACACTGCATCGTGCTACGATACATGTACTGCAGCTATCAAGTAACATCTCTTCTCGGTGTGTTTGAACGAATGGCTGAAGCTGATAGTCAAATTTCCGGAGCATCAACGACGGGTGGAGTACCAGTCGATGCTTCTTTATCGCCGGCGTTGAAAGCAGCGAGCAGTCCGGTGCAAATTCCACTTGTTAGTCTACGCACCGTCTACATTAGTGCCCTATCGATCCTCATTGCTTGTGCTGCCGGTGTTGTGGCACGGGCCCTCACAGCCCTCATCGGCCTCATCACCAACCTTTCTTTCTTTGGCCGATTCTCATTTGCTTTCAACTCCCCCGCCGGAAATCACCTTGGCGCGTACGTGATTTTAGTCCCCGTCATCGGTGGGCTGATTGTCGGCGTCATGGCCCGCTTCGGTTCGGAAGCCATCCGAGGCCATGGCATTCCCGAAGCGATGGAGCAGGTTCTCTTCGGCGGTAGCCGGATCCCGGCGCGGATCACCTTCCTAAAGCCACTCTCTGCCGCAATCGCCATAGGCACGGGGGGACCCTTCGGCGCGGAAGGCCCCATCATCGCAACCGGCGCTGCATTAGGCTCGCTCGTCGGCCAGTTTCTCAAAACCACCGCCGACGAGCGCAAAACGCTCCTTGCCGCCGGGGCAGCGGCCGGCATGGCTGCTACTTTTGGCAGTCCCGTCTCCGCAGTCTTGCTCGCCATCGAGCTCCTTCTCTTCGAATACCGTCCGCGTTCCATCATCCCGGTCGCCCTCGCATGCGTTACCGCTCAGGCAGTGCGAATCGCCTTCGTCGGTACGGCTCCCATTTTTGCTATGCCGGACGTCGTCCAGCCACACGGCTACGCGTTGGGCGTCTACGTCCTGGTGGGGGCTGTTGTAGGTATTGCGGCAGTGCTCGCAACTCGCGCCGTCTACGGTGTCGAAGACTTGTTTGAGCATTTGCCGCTCCACTGGATGTGGTGGCCCGCCATCGGCGCTGTCGTTGTGGGAGTGGTCGGGTACTTTGCGCCGCACACTATGGGCGTCGGCTACGACAACATTGAAAACATCGTGAGCGGCAATATCTTGGGAAGAGCACTGATTGTTCTCTTCGTGCTGAAGTTTGTCTCGTGGGCGATTTCTCTCGGCAGCGGAACTTCTGGCGGGACGCTCGCGCCCTTGTTCACCATTGGGGGGGGATTGGGGTCGGTTCTCGGGGCGTTCGCGCTCGCCTTTTTTCCCGGCATCGGCATCGACATTCGTGTCGCAGCGCTTGTCGGAATGGCCGCCATGTTTGCGGGAGCCTCGCGTGCTCTCCTCGCCTCGGTCGTCTTTGCTTTCGAAACTACCCGCCAGCCGCTTAGCCTCTTGCCGCTGCTCGGCGGCTGCACCGCTGCATTTCTCATCTCCTCGCTCTTGATGCGTCACACCATCATGACCGAGAAGATCGCCCGTCGCGGCGTGCGCGTCCTCGCGGAATATTCAATCGACTATCTTGACCAGGTTCTTGTCGGGACGGCGGCGACAAGAGACGTTGTGGCTCTGGCTGCGGATGACACCTTGGCCGCCGCGCGCTCGTGGTTCGCGTCGCGTGCCGTCGGCACGCGGCATCAAGGCTTTCCTGTTCTCGATTGTGACCAAGATCTCGTCGGCGTCATCACCCGGCGCGACATCTTTGACGCCGCGGATCCCGAAACCTTGCCGCTGCGCCAGATTCTCAAGCGTCCTCCAACCATCGTCTTCGAGGACAACTCCCTTCGCGAAGCGGCCGACCATATGGTTAAAGAAAATGTCGGTCGCCTGGCCGTCGTCACCCGCGACAATCCTCGCAAAGTCACTGGCTGGCTCACCCGCAGTGATCTCCTCTCCGCACACCGCCAGCGTCTCGACGACGCTTCACTCTCGAAGCGAGAGCTCAAGATCCGAGCCATCCGCCTAAATCGTTCCGCCGACTATCAGCCCTAGCGTGGCCGGGTTTGTCTCGCAGATGGGCAACGACGCCACCACGACGAGCCCGCGCGATGTCCTGGTGGACGAGTCCAAGCAAGCCGATATCGAAAATCTTGGGGATTGCCTTCGCGCTCTGGGTGACGGTCAATCGCTCGGCAACTTCTCGCTCACGATTGTGCTGTATGGCCGGTCAGAAACGGAACTCGATCACGTGGCCGAGTTTACTGGCGTCTTCACCAACGCGGACGGCAATCTGTTTGTTGAAACCTACAACCAGCTGAACGCTTACTTCGCCACTGTGCGGGCAACTATGCGCTCAACCTCCGCTGGTTGTATGTGCTGAACACGAACTACGCCGACCTGTCTTTTCTGTTCACGATCCTTCCCGGCGAGAAGACGAACCCGCATCTCGGCACGGAGTACCTGGCAGTCGTCGAAACCGACAACAGCACGCCCTACTTCCTCAACCTGCACACCCGCGACGTTGCCCATACCCTGATTCTCGGGATGACAGCAGTGGCAAGTCCTTCCTCCGCAAATTCGGGTCGCAGCGAATTTCAGAAACGCAAATGCAGTTGGCACTACGCGCCTGACTTGTTGGATAGAACGATCACCAGCACTCTTGTGGTACTGCAATCCCCGTCCTGGTTCAGAATAATGCCTCGTACTCCAGGAGCTTTGTGTTTTTCTATATGACGACGGTTGACATGACCGGATCCGAGGTTTACCGTATCGGCGAACAAAAGACGAATAGCGGTTCTCCGGATCCGGGCACGGATGACGGTTGGTGCACATCCCATCGGCGTTTCGCGTGAAAAAGCTTCGGGGAACGGGATTCGGTCTGGGGGTGAGCCGAATTGAGGAAGGAAGAAAGCGCGTCCTGGGGATCATTGCCGGCATTCTTGTCGCGCGCCGTCTGAAGACGACGGAAGACCTCCACGACAGCCGCCCAAGTCCGCGCACGGAGTCGCTCGTTGCCTCGGCAGTGCAATGGGCGGAACGAATCATGAAAAGGATCGATGGCACCTTCGCCGACTCGGCACATGAGAAACGATGGCCGCGAGCCTAGAGGAGTTCCTGATTTCGGTGGGGCGGACCACCTGTTCCTGGTAGAAGCCAGCTGTTTCGGATCGAGAGCGGTAGGGTTTACGAACGTCCCGGGTGAGGTTCTGTGATGAAGAGTTCCGATGTCGAGAGCTATCCTGAACGAGGTCGGGTTCTGAATGCGATCGCGCTCCAGAATGCTGTCTTGTGCATTGAATGCGACGTTGTCAGTGACAGTCCGCACGACGCATGCCTGGTCTGCGGGAGCCGCTCGCTGTTTAACGTCGCTCGTATGTTTGGCGGAAAGCTTCCGCAGAATCGCACGACTCTCGTTCCATCAGAGACAATGGAAGTGCGGCACGAACTTGTCCTGAGCTTTCCGAGCCATGACAGGCGCCGCCTCAAGGCAAGCGGCTAGTTTGTAATCGTTGAATGACGGTGCGAAAAATCATCCATGTCGATATGGACGCGTTTTACGCATCAGTCGAACAGCGCGATGATCCGCTCTTGCGCGGCAAGCCCGTGATCGTCGCGTGGAAGGGCAAGCGCTCCGTGGTTTGCGCTGCTTCCTATGAGGCGAGGACCTTCGGAGTGCGCTCCGCGATGCCGGCGGTACAGGCGGAGCATTTGTGCCCGGCCGCGATCTTTGTCGCTCCCGATTTTGTCCGATATCGCGCGGTCTCGCAGAGCGTTCGTGAGATACTCAAGCGTCACACGGACTTGATTGAGCCGCTCTCGCTCGACGAAGCCTACCTTGACGTCGCGCAGAACAAGACCGGGTTGCCGACCGCAACGATCGTCGCGCGCACAATTCGGGAGCAAATCCGGCAGGAATTGAACTTGACGGCCTCGGCCGGCGTTGCCCCCAATAAATTCCTCGCGAAGCTGGCCTCGGACTGGCGCAAACCGGATGGGCTCTTTGTCATCCAGCCCGCGGATGTCGATGCGTTTCTGCAGCCGTTGCCGGTTGGCCGGCTCCCCGGTGTGGGCAAAGTTACAGGAGAGAAGTTGTCGAAGTTTGGGATCCAGACTGTTGGGGATCTACGAGGAATGGATGTGTCCGCACTCGAAGGGGTTCTCGGTCGCTACGGCATACGCTTGCATGAACTCGCCAGGGGAATCGACGAAAGTGATGTGATTCCGGACCGGCCCACTCAATCGATATCTGTCGAGGATACGTTTGAGCACGATGTTCTGTTGTCAGAAACTGAGCCCATGATCCGCGCCCTGGCAGAGAAGCTCTGGTCGGCTTCGCGCAGGGAATCACGAATACCCGGCACGATTGTGCTGAAGCTGAAAACGAGCGAGTTTAAGATTCTTACCCGCAGCCATACTCCAGGTGCCTTTCCCGTTTCGTGCGCGGAATTGACGGCTCTTGCCCTGAAGCTTCGAGAGCGGGTCGAACTGAATCCGGCACAACGGTACCGGCTGGTCGGTGTAGGCTTGAGCAATTTTCGAGATCCTCAAACGAATGCTGCGCAGTCAGATCTTTTCGCGTGAAAATGGCAGGTTTGAGGCAAAGACGAGGCATCTGGTCTGGTCCCGGCTTGTAGCTGAAAGCGCCCCTGGGGCTCGGTTCCCGTTTACTGGGCCATGGCGGGAAGTATTTCACAGCGACATCTATGACAACTGGGTGAACCCGATTGTCGCCGGAAAAACGGCGACAGTATCAACGCCTCCGGCTCGCCGGTTAATTGGCTATAGCAAACGGAAGTCCGTAGCGACACGGCTCGACACCGAATCGGTTAGACCAGCTTTCCGGGCAAAGCTCGACCACATGCCCAGGGTTGCGCGCACTTCGTTTAACTGCTCGGTGGGGCGGCTCACCCCGAAGCGATCGGCTTCCGCAAGAAAGTCCTGACGTGTGATGTTATCGAATTTGCCGTTCACGCTCATCAGATGCTGGTACGTCCATTCGCCTCTCGGATTATAGGCATGCGTTACGTCGTAGGCTGGCGCCAGTTCCCAATCGCTGCCTTGTTTCAGACGGAAAGCGAAGTTCTTGGTATGGTCGTCACAATTGCGCGCCATAACATTGAACGCCATTCGCCGGAACACCTGACCCAGCGCTGTGTCCCCCAACCCGAGTCGTGAAACGACCATAAAGAGCTGGGCGTAGGCGTGCGTGCCACGTTGCTTGAAGTCGAGGTGATCCATAGCGCACAGCGTCTGCACGTGGTGCTTGATGGTTTGGCCACTGACCACTTCACGGTCAAAACGCCGGGTCATGAAGTGGGCGCGTCCATTCTCTTCGTGTAAACGACAGTCGTACATGTCGATGCCGGCCTGCTTCGCCATGAGGTAATAGGCGTACTCGATGCGGCCGTAGTCGGCTCCCGTGCCCAATTCCGCGTCCTTACCGACGCCGTCGAACTTGAGAAGCCAGTGCTCGAAGCCGGCTGCGGCATCGAACTGCCCGCTGCGGATTACATTCGTCTTGGGATTCCAGGCGATGACAGCCTTCGCGCGCGCGCCGCCCGCCGAGATGCCGACATGAATAATGTTGGCGAGAGCCGCTCTGGCGTGGGCATCAATCGTGAGATCTCCTTCCATCAGCTGGCGCGCGTTTTCGACCAGGGATTTCATCTCAAGGGGGGCCGCGCTCTCGCTGTGGGAACCACGGGCCGGTCTGAATTCCACCGCTCCCATTCCGCGCTTTCCCATATAGGCCAGGCGGTCGAGCGTGGTCACTTCGCTCTTTGCGAGGCCTCGTTCCGCCATCCAGGCGTCGATGAGGGCATTGCCGAAAGCGTCCGGCAAGGCGTCGGCCAGCATTCCCGGCAGACGATGGAATGTGGCGTCGGGCAGATTGGGGAAAATAAATGGAGCGCTTCGATCACGGAGCGGTAGTGTCAATGGCGCCAGCTCGATTCCCGTGCGCCGCCACGCTGGCTCGTAGGCGAATGCGTAATAACCTAGTCGCGGATCGAGAGCCACCGCACCAACCCGCTGTCCCCAAACGCGAACTTCAATCGCACGGACGTGTTTCACGGGTTGACCTTTCGCTGTTTCCTTGGGCGACGGACGCGTTGCCGCGGCTTGGAAGCATGCAATATCGCGAGCGGATCAACCGTTACCTCCGGTGCGAGCATCTCGATTCCCTGGAGGGCGTCCAGTGCCTTGAGCGTTCTGAGGAGAGTTTCGACAGTAGAGCCGCGCCCCGCTTCGAGATTACGCAACGCCTTTTCTGAAATACCAGCCTTGTCGGCGGTCGCGCGCTGATCGGTGTTGCGGGCCAGACGGAGCCTGCGAACGCGCTCACCAAGCGCGACCTGCAATTCCTTGGGTGTCTGGAATGCGATGTCACTCATATAGGAATATTATGACCTATTAAACAGCAAGAAAACAATAATAGTATCATATATACCGTTTAATATTTAACGTGTAAAGCGGTATTAAATTGCCTGTTAATACGGATTAACCATCTAAACGGTCATCTTATATCGTTTGTAATGAATTGGTTATGATATGAAGCTGGTGGGTGTCAAATCGCACGCCGTTGATCCCAGCCGAAAACACGGAGACTCCCAAAGCACATGCAACCACTGGCCGGTGGCCCGTCCGTTCAGTTGACGCACTTCGATTCTGAACCAGCGTACGTCGCCGCCTATGCCTGGTCGCGCCACGGCAAGAAATTCGCCATCACCCGCGCCCGCTACAACGATACCGATGTGGTCATGTTCAGCGGTTTCCGTTAGACATTCCGAAGGCACTTGAGCTGGACACGAAGAACTCAGAGACTCGTAGTCTCAGATTGCGGCCGAGTCAGGGGCAAGCCTGACGTAATCCTATAAGGTCAGGTTGGCCGACCATCCGTCGAGTGTTTTCCGTCGCTCCCCATAGCCGGTTCCCACAGAGGTTACAGAGGTTGTAAATGGTGAAGAGCAGGGAGAATCTCCCTGCTCTTCGGCGGTTTAGTTTCTTAGCCTCCGGCAGACGTTATCTCGATCCTTCGAGTAAAACTCCGAGTCGACCGTAACGCGATCGCACCTCACGTAGATCAAAGACATTCGCCGGCGTCGGCACGAGTGCGGTGTCGTTGCTCTTGTCCTCAGCAGCAGAAATGTCGCGGCGCTGCGAGCCGTTCTGATCTGTGGCACAGGGCGTCGCCAGGAACGCGTGGGTGTTGCCATTGATCGTGCCCCAGCCCACGATTTCTCCAGCATCGTTAATAGACCCGCCGAATTGCAGATACCAGCCTGAGTTCGATGGGATGAGAGTGTTGAGGTCGAGCAACTGCTTGTCATGAAACAGAACGGCGCGCATGTTGAAAGTGGTCCCGTCTACTGTGAGTCCCACGGCGTCGCCTTTGTTGTTCAGGGTGTGACAGCAGGGGATACCAGTCAAGAACGCACCCGGGAACGTGCCAAGGTCTTGTATTCCTTTCTCCCTGGTCCACAGGAAGGGATGAATGGTGCCGTCCGCGGAAAGCGACGCCCCTGCCACAACACCGGAATCATTGATGTCGGCCGGAATCGTGAAAACGTTGCCACTGAGGCTTCCGAGGTAAACGGGCGTGCCGTCTTTTTCCCACAGAACGGCATGGGGCGCGCGGGTACCCGGAACAATAGGCGGCGCTTGCGTGTTCGAGCACAAGCCCGTTACTCCCACGGCTTGGCCATGCTCGTTGATTCCGAACGCGTATCCGACTGTGTCACCCTGCAGTGGGCGGAGCTCGCGGATCTTTCCATTGGGCTCCCAGACTACTGCCTCAAACCGAAGGACTTGAAAAGGAGTTCCGGTTGAGCAAGTGGAATCCGCTGTGCCGTTCTCTGCAAGTCCGACGGTCTGGCCTTGATTGTTGGTCCAGTAGGCCTGGCCGTTATTGCCACCCTTGAGATTGGAAAGTGCCGTCATTGTCCCCCTTTTCCAAATGGCTGCAAGGCATTGACGATGAGTTCCGAAGGCACAGAAGTCCTCACCGTTCGGATCTATTTCTCCAGTCTCGGAGAGGATCGGCGACACTCCCTTCGCGTTTGGCCCTCCAGCTTCGCTGCTGCAGCCCGGGCACCCGGAACCGCCCAAGGTGCCGAGGTTGATCATGTGGAGATCGTCGTCCCAAAGGAAAGCGGTTTGGGCGATGCCGCCGCTGTGGGTTGGGGTCGCAGCTGCCCCCGCAATTACACCGGCATTGTTAATGCCGTAGGCATAGCTATACGCTCCGCCCAGAGTCCCGAGGTCGGTGACGATGTAGCGAGGAACGTCGAGTGTTTGAGCGCGGGCGGCTGACCCGATCGAAAGCGCTAGAAGGACCACCAGCCCGATCCACGAGAAGGAAAACAGCAGTCTGCATTTCATAACATCTCCTTTATCCCGCCTGCGGCGGTTGACCGATTCTTGTATGCAGCACGCTGGCCAGGAGGGAATTTAGGCAAATCTGCTCGGAGCCGTCGGCACTCTGGGACCGATGCAGCGCGCCCGATTTGAGCCATTCCTCGACTGCGGGACGATCCAGGTTCGTGATGACTCCGACGCCCTCTATCGCGACCATTTCGGCTTCGGCGCCGCACAGGGGACACCAGGCGCGTATCGAGTTCCGGCCCCGCACGATCATCAAGGAGTCGGTTTCGACGGTGATCTTTGTAGGCTTTGCCATAAATTCCACCTCCGATCCGGCCCCGCGTGTTGAAACGAATGCAGCTTGCACGAAAGGTGGGTGAGAAGTCCTTGCAAAGCTCTTGAGCTTTTCTGATTATTTCTCGGGAAGCACGGAACCGATTGAAAACACAGCATATTCAGCGCGTCGCATTATCGGCATCGTTCTCCATCGCAAGCGAGAATCATGCTAAAATCCGGTCCGCTGTTTCGCTGGGGGCCCCTGATGTCGGCGAACGAAAGCCCGAAAGCTAAGGAACTATACGAGTTTGGCCCCTTTCGCGTGGACCCGGAAAAGCAAGTCCTGCAACGTGAAGGGGAATTCATCCCGCTGCAGCCGAAGACGTTTCAAATCCTTCTCGTTCTGATCCGCCACAATCAGGAATTGGTCACCAAAGATCACCTGATGAAGGCAGTTTGGCCAGACACGTTCGTCGAGGAGGCCAACCTCAGTCGCAACGTCTTTATGCTGCGAAAGGCCTTGGGCGAGAGTCCTCCGGGGCAGCGCTACATCATTACCGTTCCCGGCCAGGGATATCGTTTTGCTGAGAATGTGCGCTTCGTGCCGGCCCAGCAATTGAGTATTTTTGCGGCTAAGCACGAGAAGGTAGAGATAGAGCTTGCCGAGGCGAGACCTTGGCGGCGGATCGCGGTAGCTGCAATTGTTGTGATTGCCGTGGCAGCCGCGGCTTGGCGCTTTCTCCGGCCCCGAACCCTTCTCACGGAAAAGGACACTGTTGTGCTGGCCGATTTTGCCAATTCCACCGGCGACCCGGTGTTTGACGGAACGCTGCGGCAAGGCATGGCTGTGCAACTGGAGCAGTCGCCGTTTCTGAGTCTCATTTCCGATCAACGAATCCGGCACACGCTCCGGTTGATGGGTCGATCCCCAGATGCACCCCTGACGGCCGACGTGGCTCGGCAGATCTGTGAACGCACTGGAAGCGCTGCCGTGCTGGAGGGTTCGATTGCAAAGCTGGGGAGTCAATACGTACTGGGGCTGCACGCGAAGAGCTGCCTCAGCGGAGACCTCCTCGATGAGGAGCAGGCGCAGGCGGCAAGAAAAGAAGACGTGCTGAATGCGCTCAGCCAGATTGCCACGAAATTCAGAACTCGGGTTGGGGAGTCTCTATCCACGATTCGACAGCACGATACCCCACTCGCCGAGGCGACGACACCGTCGCTCGATGCCTTGGAAGCGTACACCGCGGCCTGGAGGGTTCACTTCGTCAGCGGGGCTATAACTTCCTTGCCTCTTTTCAAGCGCGCAACCGAAATCGATCCCAGGTTCGCAATGGCCCATGCCGCTCTGGGGCGCATTTACGCCGATCTGGATGAATCTGATCTCTCCGCAGAAAGCACCAGCCGGGCATGGCAGTTGCGCTCTGAGACGAGTGATCGGGAGAAATTTTTCATCACCGCCGGTTACGAGACTCTAGTTACCGGTAACATGGAACAGGCGCGACAGACGTTCGAAGCGTGGGCACGGACCTATCCGCGCGAAGCTTTGCCTCACTCTTTTCTGGGCGGCCATTGCAACAAGGCTGCGGGAAGGTTTGAAACGGCTGCCGCTGAAGCTAAGAAAGCGATCGAGCTCGACCCAGATTTTGCCTTTGGGTACTACGGCCTTGCAGTCAACCAAGCTTATCTCGGTCGCCTGGAAGAAGCCGAGAAAACTCTGGCACAAGCCGCACGACGCGGGCTGGAGGTCGATGAGTTCATCATGCTCGATTACGATATCGCCTTCCTCAAGAGCGACCCGGCAGCAATGGCGCGGGCTGCGGCCCGAGGTCGCCAAAGGTCTGGAGGCGAAAACTGGATTTCCGCTCGCGAAGCGCTCACGCTTGCGTACTCGGGCCGCCTGCAGCAGGCGACGATCGCGTCGCGGCGTGCGGTGGATCATGCTCAGCAGGCGGGCCAGGGGGAGCGGGCTGGCCTGTGGGAGGCTGGAGCAGCGCTACGCGAAGCGCTGTTCGGAATGACTCCCGAAGCCAGGAAGAGCGCGACCTCGGCGCTCATTCTTTCCCGGGATCGCGAAACGGAGTACGGTGCTGGTCTTGCGCTAGCCCTTTCCGGAGATGTTCGGCACGCTCAAGAACTCGCTGACGATATGGAAAAGCGTTTTCCCGAGGACACCGCAGTTCGGTTCAGCTATCTGCCGGTGCTTCGCGCTCGCTTGGCGCTCGATAATGGCGGCTCGGCGAGGGCGATCGAAGCGTTGCACGCGGCTGTTCCTTATGAACTAGGCGCTCCAAGCAGCGCCGTCCATGCCCTATATGGGGCGCTTTATCCGATCTACGTGCGGGGCGAAGCATATCTAGCGCAAGGCAGAGGCGGTGAAGCCGCCGCCGAGTTCCAGAAAATTCTTGACCATCCGGAGATTGTAGGTAGCGATCCCATCGGTGCGTTGGCGCATTTGCAATTAGGCCGAGCTTACGCGCTCTCACAGGATAAAACAAAGGCAAAGTCCTGTTATGAAGATTTCCTCACACTGTGGAAGGACGCTGATCCTGATATTCCCGTCCTGGATCAGGCCAAAGCTGAGTACGCAAAGCTGCAATAACTGGCATCTTAAGAAAGTAATCAGGATTGAAATGACACTCGGGTCGAATGACGGGCAATTCTTCCCCAATTTGGTAAGGGAAGGGTCGTCGACAAGCGGGAAGTTTGGAATGAGTTACAAGAGGCGCGTTTAGCGGTAGTCATCCGAGTGTGGATTGCCTCCATACAGTTCGTCTGTGAGCGATGTGAAGGTTCTTTGTACATCCACTGGAAATACTAAGAAGAACGGCATAGGATGTTTTACCGTTCTTCCGAACGAAGCTGGTCGTCCGCCCAAAGTTCATCATTACAGGGGGCGAGAGTGTCATGGGAACGAACCCAAGCCCGAGACCAAGTGAGACGAAGCGGCTGTCCGCCGCAAGCGGGCTAGCGATTGTACGCGTCACGATTGGGGCAATGTTAGTGTCGGTCTTCTTCGAGAATTTGGGAAAAGGCCTCTACAAGCCAGCGGAGTACGCTGGTCTGATCAACTACTACATCAAGTCGGGTCACTCGCCGGCTGTGTGGAAGGCGGTCGAGGGCCTAGTTGCCAACCACGCCGCGCTGGCTGCTCCTATGCAGGCCATGACCGAGATCTCTCTTGGTGTCCTGCTCATCATCGGTCTGCTTACCCGACCGGCCGCATTTGTGGCGTTTCTTTATCTCGGCAGCCTTTGGATTTCGGAGTGGGGAACCTCATGGATCTGGGAGCTGCTGGTTCCTGTGCTGGCATCGTTCGGGCTTGCTATCGGAAGCGCCGGCCGAAGATGGGGAGTTGATGCGTGGCTGGCGCAACGGTGGCCAACTTTTCCGTGGTGGTTGATTTAAGCTGATGCCCTGTGCGAGTGTCCGTCATCATCCCTACCCATAATGAAGCGCAGGCGATTGAGCGCGTCTTGGCGGATCTGCCGTCCGACCTCACGACCGTAGTTTGTGCAAGTGGCAATCCCTCGTTCGCCTAACCAGTTTACTGGAAATGCAGTATTGGATTCGGCCGAGAAAGGAAATCAAGGAAGCTGACCGGTTTGGTACCGTCGAGTCGGCTATTCGGAAGTTGGAATGGCATCGATTTCGAATTTTGTGTGCGAATTGTGTGCTAGATCCCGAGGATGCTCAGATTCGGAGAAAGGGGCAGTCTGACTGACGGCCCATTTGTCGGCGACAGTCGCCCCTGGACGGAGTTGCGGTTCCCGGCTCTGACAGGATGCTTGCAGAAATGTCGTCTTTACATTAAACTTACATCTGTAACATATTGTAATAAATGTTTATTTTCGATGCTTCAACGCTAATTCTGATTGCCAAGACAGAGATCCTCGACCCCTTTCTGCGTGACGTCGGGCTCGAGGTTGCGATTCCGCTTGAGGTTGAGAAGGAGTGCTGCAGCGTTAAGAAATCGCTGGATGCCCTGATGATTCGCAAGGCATTAGATGAATCTAGAATCAGAGTCATCGCAGTTAAGGATAGGAAACTCGTTACGAAAGTGGAGGAAGACTTTGGCCTTGGCAGGGGTGAAGCGGAGGCTGTCGTGCTGGCCCTTGCGGCGAAAGCTCGGGTCTTGGGCATCGATGACAAGAATGGGATCAATGCGTGCAAGCTGCTCGGTTTAGCGTTTACGACGGCGGTAGGCATCTTGGTGCGAATGTGCGAAAAGCGATTGCTCACAAAGAGTGAAGCTCTCGCGAAACTCGAGGGGCTGGCAAGGCATGGGCGTTACAAGAAATCAATTCTTGAAGACGCAAGGCGCCAACTGGAGACGGCGACATGACGAAGACGATGAGCATCCGAATGGATCGTGAGAATTTTGAATTCTTGAACGAGCTCACAAAAGAACAAAGGAGTGATCTTTCCAAGGCCGTGCGGGACATGGTCACCCGGGGCAGAGTCTTATTCGCGATGGAACGATATAAAAAAGGCGAGGCTTCGCTTGGTAGAGCTGCCGAGCTTGCGGGAGTCCCGGTCGGACAGATGATGACGCTCCTGTCCGAGTTCGGGGTGCAGAGCAGGATCGAGGATGAGGATTACCTTCAAGGACTGGCGGCGATCCGAAAGGCGTGGTAACTCCCGAAAGTCTTCGTTTGTGTGCCGGAACTGTGCGAAAACTGAATTAACCTCGGAACGCGGCACAGCCGCTAGTTGACCTACGGCCCATCAGCCATCCTCCTCCGAGCCTACCGATGAATACCTGTTTTTGTGGGTGGCACAGGTGTGCGGGTAGTGTGCCCTCCTTGCACCTTGGAGGAAGTCTATCGCTCGCGCAGTTCCCAGAAGCCCGTTTCTGGATAATCTCCGCTTTGCCGACAATTCATGACCTCTTTTTGGTTCTTTCAAATGCAGAACGGCTTGACCACAGCCATTAGGCCCGTTGCGGTGGTGAGCAGCACATCAACCTACATGTTCGCTCAGAAACGACGCTTGAAGCTCGTTCGTGCGCTGACTCCTTCAGAAGTCTTGTTATTCGGATGATTCCCGGCCATGAGGTGCTCCTTTCGTTTCAAACTGCAGCTTGTCGTAAGAGATCTTCGATTTTTTTATCCAGATTCCGGGCGACCTCTAACGCGTCGCGATTTCCATAAGGCGCTAAGAAGCTCGCCATCCTGTCATACGACAGATGTACGCCATCGGCGCGCTCATCCACCAGGACTGTGACCGGCGCGTAAGAGCCCGCATCCGAAACATGCTTCGCCATTTCCTTCATGATGAGAGGGTTGCCGATAAGCAAGCGGATGATTCGAGGCGTGTCTCGGCCCGTTTCTTTCTGCAAAACTGCGCCTTGGTCAAGCTGCATAAACAGCATCAGTCCTACGTTGCTCAAACCTTTCTCAACTGCGCTTTGTAGCTCGGCAAAAGAGCGTGCTTCGTGAGTTGATCTCCCAAATTCGGCCATATCCGGATGGCCGATGGCGGCGTTCACCCCGGCTATTACTTCATCGAACGCCTTGCAAGTCGTCAGAATGAACCGCTCTGTCTCGATTTTTCTTATCATCTCGAATCTCTTTACGCTCAGCATCGTTCTTGCCCGAGCTGCAAAATAGCATCAGTGCTGCTTGCTCAGGCGTTTGCTCGACTGCGCTTTTCAGCGCGGCGAACAACGCGGCACCGGCTGAGGGCGAAAGCTGTCCAGTCGCCCGAAACGGCTGCAACGACCAGAGGTCACCGCAGTTGCTGATGTAGAAATTCGCTCGTCCGACTGTTGGCAAGGTGAGCCGCGACGGCGTTGTAATGCGCACCATTATGACGGGAGAAGGCATGACTCTGACCAGGATAGGTGTAGACGGTCGCGCTTGGTTTCTTAGCAAGCGCCGCTTTGATCTCCGCTTGCGCAGCCTTGGAAATGAACGCATCCTCTTCGGCTACATGCATGAGAAGGGGCGCATGAAGCCCATCGACCTCTCCCAGATATTTCTCAGTATCGGCACCGTGATACCAGACCGCGGCGTCGATGCCGTCGTTGCGCACGGCTGTCATGAAGACCATCAGCGCGCCGAGGCAATAGCCGAGCAAGGCAACCTTGCCGTTGCATTCGGGGAGTTTGCGCACTGCGTCGATTGTGTCCTTTATATCCCTTACGCCCGCATCTCTGTCGTAAGCCGAATAGAGGCGAAGACCGTGTTGCCAGTCAGCTTCGGAGGTGACGTTCAGGTCGACGCCCGGCTCCTGCCGCCAGTACAGGTCTGGAGCGACCGCGAGGTAACTCTGTTCCGCCAATTCATCGCAGTGCTTGCGGATGTCGGCGTTCACCCCGAACAGTTCCTGGAGAACGACAACCGCGGGAGCCGGCAAAGTCTTCGGCCGCGCGATATAGCCGGCAAACGCACCGTCATGTCCTTCGATGGTGATGTGATTTTTCATTGTGTACTCCTGAGACGACCACCTTCATTCGGGCCTCCGCCGATGTCGTTGATGCGAACGTCAGGATCGGCGGAGGCCCACTAATTCAAGCCGAGTTATTCACGCCCGACTGAACGGACATCCAGAGCACTAGCGTAGTGTGGCCGAGGATCAACGATTCGATCACCGACGCACCTCATGCTGCTGCCGTGGCTGACGCCGAGGTAGCAGCCTCTTCAATGAGCTTGGCTGATTCCTTCGGATGAGACATGTAGGCCACATGACTGGAATTCACTTCGACCGTCTTGGCGTTGGCGCGCTTCGCCATCATCCTCTCTTGGTCCGGATTGATCGATCGGTCTGCGGTGGCCACTATGTACCAGGTGGGCTTGGTCTTCCATGCGGGCTTCGTGACTTGGTGGGTGAACGCGTCGGTGGAAATCGGCACCTGCGACACCGCCATGAACGCAGCCTTATCCTTCGGAATGTCCGCTGCGAAGTCGGCTGCGAAATGTTCCTGTTCTATCCACCAGTTGCCATTGCTGTCCGGCTTGAACGCCTTGGAGGCTTGCGGCAGGGCCTGTTCGATCGACGCACAGCTCTCACCTTCATCGAGCGCAAAGGCAGCGATGTAAACGAGTGCCGCAACCTTTGGATGATTGCCAGCCTCGGTGATGACGGACCCGCCATAACTGTGCCCCACTAGAACCACTGGTCCGTCCATGGCGTCGATGGCCGCCTTTGTGTACTTCTGGTCGTCGGCGTAAGAGGTCTCGGGGTGCTGCACCACCGACACCTTGTATCCATCATTCTTGAGGATGTTGGCGACGGCTTCCCAGCCAGAGCCGTCGGCAAAAGCTCCATGCACTAGAACCACGTTCTTAATATTCTGTTTCACGATCATTCTCCTTTGCAGTAAAGATCCACTCGGACCGATTGATTGTCGATGTCGGACGCCTTCGCACCAAACCGCCCCTACCTGTGCGCAGAACGTGCCGCTCACTTAACCGTAAAGACTTACTAGCTATTAGTTGGCGTGTGCCGAGGCAGCAGCATCTTCGATGAGCTTGGCTGCTTCCTTCGGGTGAGACATGTAGGCCACATGGCTGGCATTCACTTCGACAGTCTTGGCATTGGCGCGCTTGGCCATCATGCGCTCCTGTATCGGATTGATCGACCGATCTGAGCTGGCCACCATGTACCACGCCGGCTTGTTCTTCCAGGCGGGACTCGTGACTTTGTGGGTAAACGAGTCGGTGGAGATCGGCACCTGCGATATAGCCATGTAGTGGGACTCGGCTGGGGGAATATCCGCTGCGAAGTCAGCCGCGAAATGCTCCTGTTCTATCCACCAGTTGCCATTGCTATCCGGCTTGAATGCCTTGGAGGCTTGCGGCACGGCCGTTTCGATTGACGCACAGCTCTCACCTTCATCGAGCGCAAATGCGGCGATGTATACCAGTGCCGCAACATTTGGATCGTTGCCGGCTTCGGTGATGATGGATCCGCCGTAGCTGTGGCCCACCAGGACGACCGGCCCGCCCATGGCGTCGATGGCGGCCTTCGTGTACTTTTGGTCGTCGGCGTAGGAGGTCTCGGGAGGCTGCGCTACCGACACCGTGTAGCCATCCTTCTCAAGGATTTTCGCGACGGCTTCCCAACCGGAGCCATCGGCGAAGGCGCCATGCACCAAAACCACGTTCTTGATGCCGGTAGGCGCGGGACCCGCCGCGGCAGCATTTAGAGCGGCACCCATCAGCATAGAAGCGAGTACAGCAACGGCATAAAGCTTCGTCATGACGTTTCTCCAGTTAGATTTCATTTTGTTCTCCTTCCTTCTTCTCGGGCGCGTCAGCTGTCAATAAGGCCGATGGATGGTCCGCTTTGGAATTGGCCGATTTTGCTGGGGCGATACCGCATCCATACCCCGATTTCGCTCCTCACTGTAAAAGCGACTTTCAAATCGCGTAAGCCCAAATCGAGGCGAAACGTAGCGCCTCTTTCGGGGGAGCGCACACTCGATCACCAGTGCATCAAAACTAGTCGCCGTTCTATTGACCTAAAGGCAAAGTTCTAGGTGGCTTCGGTGAGGTGGCTTGTGAGGTACTGAACTGGTGCTTCGCACGCCTTCTTGCGGATGGCTGAGCTAGTTTCGATGATTTGAGACGGGATAAAGCTGTCTGGAGGAGCAACTCAATTCATACTTCCAACGATATGATTCCGCGCTTGACTGCAATGGTTACCGCATGAGTGCGGTCATTGGCACTGAGTTTAGCAAGAATCGCCTTGACATGGCCTTTCACAGTCTCTTCAGCAATGGAAAGATGCGCCGCAACAATTTTATTGGCGTTGCCTGCAGCGATTTCAAGGAGCACTTCCAGTTCGCGCGCGGTAAGAGCGTCCGCCGCGTGATGTTCAGCCATGGCAAGAGCAATCTCAGGTGGAATTCGCTTCTGGCCCGCGTGCACGCCTCGGATTGTATCTACGAGATCCTTCCTCAGAGTGCTTTTGAGCAGGTATCCACAGGCTCCGGCATCGAGAGCCTGGGCGGCCTGGACATCCCCTTTGTACGTCGTCAGCACGACGATGCGAGCATTGGGAAATTCTTTTCGAATTGCGATGGTCGCGACGATGCCATTCATCTCCGGCATCACTAAATCCATGAGTGTTACGTCAGGATGCAACTTGCGGAAGGATTCGATCGCCTCACGACCATTGCCAGCTTCGCCGACCAAGACGATGTCAGCGTGATTTTCGATGATTGCCGCTATCCCCTCTCTGAGAATAGGATGGTCGTCAACGGTTAGAACTTTGATCGGCATCATCGGGCATCTCCTCATGCCACAATTGGCGGAGCGTTCGCCACAGCGACCCGTTCCCCTGAGCGTTGTAGGCAACGGATCCGGGAATCCTTAATTCTAGCTCAGTCCCAACTCCGGGCCGGCTCCAAGTTTCCAGGTGCGCACCGATTTTCGCGGCGCGTTCCCGCATTCCTCGCATTCCCCAGTGGCCGGGTTTGCCGCCGGCCTCGATAATCTTAGGATCGATGCCGGAACCGTCATCACGAATCCGCAAACGCAAGTGCGACGGATCGTATGCTATTTCAACTTCGATGCGTTTTGCACCCGAGTGGTGGAGCGCGTTGACCAGTGCCTCGTGTGCGATCCAATATGCTTCGTCTCGAATGAGCGGGTTGAGCTTGCGCACGTCCCCCTCCACCACAACGCTGAATTCAACACCCTTGCTGACAGCAAGGTCCTTGATAACGTCAGTAAGGGCTTCTCGCAAGGTCTTCGTTTGTGCGTTGAGGCGCAGATTCTTAACGCGATCTCGTCCTTGCACGAGTACTTCGTCGGCTCGGTCAAGGACTTTCTCGATCATCTGACGGGCGGGTTCTGACGCGGGTATCCGGTCGGCCACGGCTTGGAAACGTAAAATTAGGCCTTGTATGCCCTGCAATAAAGTGTCGTGCAACTCCCGCGCAATTCGCTCTCGTTCACCGAGTCGCTCCTCTATCCTCGCTCGAATCTCTGCCTCCATTTGCTTGAGCCGAACAAGATAGAGCGTCCACAGGATGCTTACGGTCGCAACGATGCACAATAACCTGAACCAGAATGTGCCCCACCAGGGTGGCAGGATCGTGATCCCCAATCTCACTCCAGGCTCGTTCCAAACGCCTTGCCGGGTTGCGCTCTGTACATGAAATGTGTATTTGCCGGCAGGCAAAGTCGTGTAGCTCGCGACCCTTCGGTCACTGCCAACCTCAATCCAATCACGATCCAACTTTTCAAGTTTGTATCGATAGCGGTTTGCGTCTGGATTGAAATACGTGAGGGCAGCGAAACTCAGTGAAAAGATGTTTTGGTCGTGAGTCAGTGTGACATCTTTGGTGTAGCTGATGGACTTCGCGAGCGGGGAGTTGACGCCAACCTCTACCGACCGCCCGGCCAGTTGGAAATCGGTCAGAACGAGGGGCAGAGGGTACGAAGTACTGACGACCTTGTCGGGAAAGAAGGCAACCCCGCCGGCAAATCCACCGAAAAACATCTCTCCGCTAGCACTCTTAAAGCACGCATCCCAACCCGTAAAGTCATTGCCAGGCAGGCCGTCAACCGTAGAGTAGTTCGTAAATCTGTTTGCGGCGGGATCGAACCTGGACAGCCCGCGGTTTGAACTCATCCAGAGCATACCGAACTGGTCTTCGAGAATGCAGCTCACGGCGTTGCTGGGCAAGCCATCCTTCACGTAGTAGTGGGTGAATGTTCCACTTTCGCGGTTCAGCTTGTTCAAACCATTTTCCGTGCTGACCCAAAGGTTTCCCGAATGGTCTGCATAAGTCGAGGTAACGGCATTGTCACTCAAAGAATTGGGGTCATCCACTCTGTGCGCATAGACGGTGAATTGAGCGGTCTGCGGATCGAAACGGTTCAAACCGCCCCAGCCGCCCATCCAGAGGAACCCGCTTTTGTCCTCAGTAAAATTGGCATACACCTCATCGTCATTCTTAGTGTCCTGCTTGTAGACAACGAAGCTCTCGTTCCGAGGGTCAAATCGATCAAGACCATTGTAGGTTCCGACCCACATGGTACCGGCATGATCGATCAGCACCCGGCTCACGATGTTGCTGCTTAAACTGGATGGATTGTCTGGCTCGTGCAGATAGGTCTTGAAACGTCCTGTCCTCCGATCGAAACGGCTCAGTCCGGCGCCGTAGGTTCCGATCCAGAGTCCGCCGACCCGATCTTCAGTGATCGCGACTACATCGCTCGACAGTCCTTGTCCGGGAGGTTGGTACGAAGTAGCTGCTCCTGACCGTCGATTGATGCGATTTAACGCTCCTGTCGTCGCCATCCACAAAACGTGGTCGTGGTCTTCGTACACAGCACCTACGATTTTTTCGCCGTGACTGCGGGGGTTATTTCGAATGACACGCAGAGGCGTGAACGGTGCCGTTTCAGTACGGAAAAAGTTGGGCTCGCTAGTGAGCAAGCCTACCCAAACATTTCCTACGCGGTCCCCAAGTAGCGACATCACACGGTCGTCTGCAATGCTCTCAAGATTTTCTGCAGAATTCCGGTATCGGATGAAAACGCCATGCTCTCTGTCAAGTTTCAATAACCCCGCGCCGAAACTGGCTAACCAAAGCGTTTGGCTGTTATCTTCAGTCGCCGCCATGAATCCGGCAGGCAATTCTTCTCCAGACTTCCGGTCAAAGATTGAATAAGGAATCACGGTGTTTGTGGATCGGTCCAGAACAGCTAGTCCGCTACCACTACTGTTCGTGATATACGTAATCCAAAAGACGCCAAGGTGATCTTCATAAAATGAAACTACCCTTATCCCCTCACTCAGGCGGACTCGCGAGAGAACGCTTCCACTCTCACGATCAAACTCCTCTAAATTCTCCCCGTCCGCTATCCAGAATCGGCCTGTCCTGTCTTGCAATGTATATCTGACCTCATTGCTGCCGAGGCTGGACGAATTTGCGGGATCGTGGACATAATGGAGCATCTGGGCCGTATCCGGGTTCAACCGAAACAAGCCACTTCCCGTTGCCAACCAAAGCATCCCGGTCCGATCCTGACTGATTTGGCTGACATAGTTCGCCACTTCGCCGGCGTCGATCCGATAGTGAGTGAAAGTTTCGTGAAGGCTGTCAAATCTGTCCAGAAACTGATCGCAGCCTACCCAAAGCGATCCCGAACGATCCTTAAATAACGAGTGGATATAAACACAACTGAGGCTGTTCTCGCGCGCAGGATCGTGCGTAAACACTTTGAATTCATATCCGTCGTACCGATCCAAACCATATTGAGTCCCGAACCAGATGAATCCTTGATCGTCCTGTACGATTTCAATAGCTTGGGTTTGGGAGAGTCCTTGAGCGGTCGACAGCCGGGAGAATCGAATATCGTCGCCATCGATTGCTGGAATTCGCACGGAGCGCGGGCCGCCACGACGCATTTCTGAGGAAGCATTCGGTGAAGCGATCGCGGTGGAACGCGACGGAGACAAGGGAATCAGGAGTAATACAAACGCAGAGATAAGCCTCCAGTCTCGAAGTGTCGGCCGGCGTGTTTTTCGTTGGCAAAGTTGCACGTGCAACTCTTCTGGGCAAGCCATAACTGACGATTTCTTCCATCCGTCATCTGGTCGTCTCAGTCGCTTCATGAACCCCAGCCACAGAATTCATCAGACTCCACAGGATTGAAATGTTATCGGAATTACGGCTCGTCTACCAAGTTGCCCTCCAGCGCCTGTTCCGTACCTTGTTTAACACAGGGGCAAGCAATGATCGCTCTTCTAGTCTGTGCAGCGCCCCCCTCAAGAGGGTCGCTTGAGACCAACCCTTTTGGGGCTATCGATTGCGCCTGGTGTCCGGATAAACTGCTCGATTTAGAGCCGTTGCTGGTCCTTCGGCACCGCGAACGGCCTCAAGATTGCAGTTTTCTTGGGCGTGGCAGCTACACCCCGAGACAGAGGATTCACTGCTCTGCAACGCCTATTCTCCATGTTTCCCAATGGATGGCCTGGCGCGGCCCTGCTCTTGCTTAGGCTGGCCGCCGGCATTCTGATGATTTATGACGGAGTCCTTGCTCTCCGGATAGGACCTGACTTGCAAACCACGATCCTGCAATCGGTGGCGATTGGAGCCGGTACTCTGCTGATATTGGGGTTGTGGACACCTATCGCCGGTGCGCTGGTCGTCCTCGTTGAGATCTGTTTCGCGTTTCTCGGAACAGCTCACGTGAGAAGTAACGTTCTATTGGGCGTCTTGGGGGCAGCACTCGCTGTTCTAGGACCGGGCATTCGATCCATCGATGCGCTTCGCTATGGCAGAAAACGTTTTGATATTCGTGATCCATAGCTTTCTCGCGACCAGCGGTCGGAATCGCTGCGGCTAATACATCACAGTGCCTCGAACGAATTTCCGTCTTAAACAAGAGTACATAACCAACACCCAAGTCTCGCTTCCACGATTTTGTTCCTTTTTGTCTGCCAGGAATATGAAGTCAAAGTACACCGACGCAATCGTCCCGTCGCTGTTCTCCTGCAGATGTGTGTGGGTAGGATTGAAGCTGGCCTTTGAGGTCGAAACCAGCTTCGCGAAATCTGTGTAGCTTCCTACGCGAATCTTCACCGCATCCGGCGATTTCGCCTTAGCGCGAGCGTAAGCCTCATCAGAAAGCACGTTGAGCCACAGGCTTTGCGGAAGAAATAGATGCGCTAGTCGAGATCCATCGTGGGTCAGAACGGCTTCGTGGTAGGCGTCGATCACATGCTGAACGTCAACAGTGTCCGACGCGGTGCTGGCTGGGGTAGCCTCGTTGCTCTCAGCAGGTGATGGGCTTTGAGCAAAGCTCGCAGCGGCGGTGAGAATCGTGAGAGCAAAGACGATGCTGCTGATGAAACGCTTCATGTGATATCTCCGGGAAAACGAAGGTTGAAAAGGTCATATTTAGATGTGAGAGCAGCAATCACCGAAGCCGGCGGACGAAGTGAAGATCGAGACCGGATAGTGGAGCGCCGACCTCATGCATTGCACCACCTGTTACGAGTAACCCAAGATCGATCGCGGTTAACCCGGCGCTGTTGACCAACTCGATCACTAGTTGTTTGGCTTCAGTGTCATCGCCGGATGTAAAGATAACGGTGTGGGGTTTGTTCGGCGAGAAGTCCTGTATCCAGACCATCGGGATGTTGCTGATCGATTTCACGAGCCGTGCTCCAACTGCCTTCTCGGCAACGATTTCGCTGGAGGTGCGCCCCTTCAATGCAGCTCTTGATCTGGTCACGCCAGCCAGACTGATATCCGGAGGGTCCAGATGTGCGTTCGTAGCATCGATCAGGATGCGGCCTCGCCAATCAATACCCTTGAGAGCGTCAGCTACTCTCCCCCAATGTACGGCGAGAATAACGACGTCGCACTCGGCCGCCTGCTCCCTAGTCCCTGCGATGGCGCCCGGACCGAGATCGGCGACGAAATCGGCCAGTGTCGCCGGCCCCCTGGAATTGGATACAACTATGGTGTGACCAGCGTTTATTAAGTGACGGCCGAACGTGCCTGTTACCTTCCCGGCTCCCAGAAAACCTATTTTCATAATCACCTCCTGCTGTTTCGCCACTTTCATTGGCGTTATAGAGTGTGAGATTCGGTTGCCCACTGATAAGGTGTGGTACTTTTTTACTGTCATTCTGATAGTCCGGGGTTATCAGCCTATGGAACTCAGGCAAGTGCGATACTTCGTTGCGATTGCAGAAACCCTGAGCTTTCGGCAGGCAGGCAAACACCTGCATATCTCCCAGCCTTCTCTAAGCGTCCAGATCAGACAACTTGAAGAAGAACTGGGAGTCGCCCTCTTCCGGCGGTCAAAGCGACGAGTTGAAATCACCCGTGCGGGCGAAGTCTTCTTGTCTGCGTCACGGGAAGTCTTATTGAGACTGAAGCAGGCGTCGGCGGCGGCACTTCATGCAGAGAGCGGCGAGGCAGGAACAATCCGGCTCGGTTTCATTCCGACTGCAGGTTTTCATATTCTCCCCCGGCTCCTCGAGAAGATCAGAAGCACTCTTCCTCTCGTGAGTGTGGAGCTTAAAGAAGGGACCGAAGCCCCCCAAATCACGGGACTACGTTCGGGACTCCTTGATGTCTGCATCGGTCATTTAAGCCGTACCTACGACAAGATCGAGAACTTGCTGCTGATTCGGGAGCCACTCGTTGTGGCTCTCCCGAAAGGACATCGCGCAGCTGGCAAGAAGAATGTGGGCGTAAAAGACCTTGAAGGGGAGTTCTTGATTATGCCCTCGAAGGATGTGTTACCAAATATCCATCAAATGATTGCGACAGCCTTCCTGGAAAATCACATGCCACTGGAACGATATCAGGTCGCGGAGCATTTTCAGACCGCGGTCAACCTGACAAATGCCCGCGTGGGATTTGCCTTCCTTCCAGCTTCTGCAAAAGGCTTTGTTCCTGATGGTGTCGTGTTGCGAACTCCAGACTTTTCTATTGAACCGTTGGACACGTTTGCGCTATGGTCGCGTGGCAATGCAGACCCGCTCGTTCACCGCGTCCTCGGTCTACTCAAGGAAATCAAGAAGGAGTTGTGATAGCGGGCTCGTCGCTCGACACAAAGACGTACAGAAGTTTCTCCGCGCTTTTCTGTCGCCTTGAACGAAAAAGGAAAGTCAGCATTGAGAAGCGAAAGCTGAATATGTGGTTCGTCAATGAGAGTGGCAATGGCGAACCTCATCCGCTGCGCTAAAGCGATAAAAAAATAAGTGGTGCGCTTTTTGTCTTTAATTTTGCGAGTCAAAACGATTAGGCACGCCATCAAAGCAGTTAAGAGTGGGGAAAGAGGCCGACCTGGAAAGGTGGTTTGTCAAGCCGACCGCCGCGAGCAAGCAGGAGATTATTCGACGGGGCAGGCCGACAAAATGTTTGGAGAGGGAAAGTCACGGAACATCTCTGAAGGAGTACGAACATGAACAGTCTTGACTCTATGTTAGAACGTAACAAAGACTTTGCCGCTCAACAGTCTGCTGAAGGCACCCTGATGCCCTCGCTTCCGCGGGCGCTGCCAAATGTGAAGGCCATCATAATCGGTTGCGCTGATATGCGTGTTGATCCGGCTCATGTACTTGGAATTAAGCCGGGCGAGGCCGTCGTGATCCGTAACATCGGCGGTCGAATTACACCGGGGTTGTTAGAGCAGTTGAGTCTACTCGGGCGCATCGGCGAGGTTGCCAGAGAGATTCCAGGAGGCGGCGGGGAATTTCACATCATCGTACTTCAGCACACCGACTGCGGCATCACTCGCCTGGCCGGCGACCCGGCCATGCTGGCGCATTATTTTCAGATACAGGAAGGCGAACTGAAGCAAAAGGCTGTTACCGATCCCCGCACAGCAGTTGCCGGCGACGTTGCGTTGCTCCGGGGGATTCCCGCGTTGCCGGGCGAGTGGCTTATATCAGGTCTCGTCTATGAAGTGGCTACCGGACTCGTCGAGATCGTCGTGCCACCGGCGGCGATTCGTACTGAGTCAACTTCACTCGATCAAGGTCGGGGTAGCGGCCTTTCCCGCGTTGCATGAGGGGTGGCGGGCCAATATCGCAAGTCATTCGGATGCGGGTGGCACGGGAATCCAGAGACTTGAGCAACCGCGCAAGTAGTCGTCGCCTCGCGCCTTGATTAGTCCCGATAAACGCGCTTCTCGGTACTAATCCGACGGCCGTCTCGGGGGGATATGGTCTGTCAGGCCCCAGTCGACCGATGCGAGTTACCGCATCGTCGGAATAACCCTTATTCAAATACCTCTCGTAAGAACTCGACCGTCGTTTGCCACGATCTGGTTTCCGTTTGTGGATGTAGCCCAGCTTCGGGTGTTCTGTCGCTGGCAACTCCTTCGCCCGTAAAGCTGTGCTTCGCATCACTGTAAATATTGATCTGCCAGTTCGCGCGGGCCAGCCGCATTTCCTTTTGAAAATCGATCGCACTCTCCGCTGGCACTACAGGGTCGGCGTCACCATGCAATACGAGGACTTTGGATACGACAGCGTCGCGTTGCGCAGGTACAGGCGCGCTCAAAATCCCGTGCAGAGCAACTACACCGCGGAGCGCGGCGCCGGCACGCGCCAACTCTAGAACACCACAGCCTCCGATACAGTATCCAATGGCGGCAATGCGATCCGCGTTGCATTCCCGCCGCTTTTGAAATGCTCTTAAACCAGCCGAAAGCCTGCGGCGAAATCGCAAGCGATCTTCGAGGAATGGCCCGACAACCGTCGTCGGTGACTGTGGTGGACCCGGCCGGACACCGGCTCCGAACAGATCGGCGACGAAAGTAGCATAGCCCAGTTCCGCCAGTCGATTCGCGCGTCTACATATCGATTCGTTGATGTTGAGCCAGCTGGGCACAACCAGAACGCCCGGCAGGTTGCGCGCCGCATCAGGTGCGGCCAGATAGCCATCGAGACACTGATGCTCGTCAACGTAAGAGACCCGCGTTCCAATCATGAGATAAGTTCTCCGCTCCTTCGTTCAGGACGCGTACCATCGAGGAACTTGTGGACCGACGTTACTGCCGTCGCACCGTCGCCGATTGCAAAGGCGACGCGCTTCGGGCTGCCGCTACGACAGTCGCCGGCGGCGAACACGCCAGGCAAGCTGGTCTCGGCGGTGCAGGGCGGCCTGGGTTCTTTCCAAACGGGAAGAAGTGCCACCTCTTGACCAGTCAGCAAAAAGCCCTGGTCATTTCGCATGATGGATGAGGGGAGGAAGTCGGTTCTCGGCCTTGCTCCGATGAAAACGAACAGGCCGGAAGTAAATTCTTGGTTTATTTCTCCGTTCGGTTCGCGCACGCGCACACCGCAGATATGATCGATACCCTCGATTCCAACGAGTTCGGTGTTATAGCGGATTCTGACTCTCCTGTTTGCCAAGATTCTTTCGGACAGATAGGAAGACATCTTTCGGAGATCTGGGCCACGCACTAGCAGAGAGACTTCTTCGGCGGTTTCAGAGAGAAACATCGCGGCTTGACCAGCGGAGTTTCCACCGCCAACTACATGGGCGCAGGAACTTCGACAGAGTCGAGCCTCGATATTTGTCGCGCTGTAATACACGCCAGCGCCTTGCAAGGTATTCAGGCCTTCAACGTCCAGTAGTCCATAGGACACACCCGCAGCAACGATCACCGATTTGCCCAACACGTAATCGCCTTCGATGGTTCTCACCCGGTAGAGCCCATTGCTGCGTCGCTCCAAGTTGGACACCGTGCTGGGAACGTGGAAGTCTGCTCCGAACTTCAAAGCCTGAAGATAGATCAGATGAGCGAGATCCCGACCGGTGATGCCGCTCGGAAAACCAGCGTAATTCTCAATCCGGGATGTCGAACTCGCCTGACCTCCTGGCCCGAGGCCGTCCAGTACAAGACAGGACAAACCTTCCGACGCTGCGTAAACTGCTGCTCCCAGACCCGCCGGGCCAGCGCCCAGAATCAGAACGTCACAAACTGAATTCGGCAACTGGCTGCGAAGACGAAGATGGTTCGCCAGCTGGGCACGGGTAGGCGCTTCAAAAAGGACTCGACTGCCATGAGTCACCACCGGATAGGACTGAACATCTTCGCGGATTTGCTGGAGTTTGATCCTGTTGTCGTCGAGAGATGTATCCAACCATTCGTGCGGCACACTGTTACGGAAGAGCAGCTCGACGGCTTCGAGTGTTGCCTTATCGCCTTTCCGGCCGTAGATGCTCAAGCCGCGAAATTTGGACTTGAGGAGTAATTCCCGACGGCGCTGATACGATTTCCAGAACCTTTCACCCAATTGTGGTCTTCTGATGAACAAATTCCGAAGCTGTTTCGGAGTAAGTCGCACCGCCTCAACAGAGGTTTCGGCTTCGACCGAGATGATCGAGGGTCGGCGTGTGAACAGATCTATGTCGCCTGTGAAATATCCTGCACCGTAGCGAACGAACACCACGCGTTCGCCTGTGGAGATATCGACGGCTCGCACTGTTCCCGAGAGAATTACGTAGCTGTTGAACGGATAATCCCCTGCGGAGACGATTGGATCATTCTCGGCGATGGTGCAACGTTCCCCGAAAGGTGCAACCTCCTCAAGCTCGGTCGAATTGAGGTGCGGATATGCCACCGGGTCTGAGATGGGGTCGAAACCAAGCCCGAAAAAATCCTCCGCCTGATCTGCCCGTGGGAACTGTGAGTGAGAACTCGACATTTGCCATCTGACCTGACAGGCACTTCGCCAGCAACGAGTACTTCGCGAGCAGGTCCCCGCTTTCCGTACCATGCCCCTTCATCTAAGTTCTTCAGAATTTCAGAACGTGTCTCAAGAATTCAGTCGCAACAGACCTTCTAGTCGACGAGGGGCCTGCACTCGACGGAGCTTACACGGTAGCCGCTAGTTGCTTGAGGACCACCTCAGCTGTTACACCGGCCGAATAGTTCTGCTGACCCGTGATGAGGTTGCCGTCGGCGATGGCATGCGGCGTCCAGGGTGCTTTTGCGATGTAACGCGCGCCAGAAATACGGAGGCGATCTTCCAAGAGCCACGGCGCGTTCCCGGCGAAACCCGCCTGCGTTTCTTCCTCATTGCTGAAGCCGGTGAGTTGCCGATCCTTAAGTGCCCATGTTCCGTCCGGACGGGACGCCGGTAGGAGACCGGCGGGCCCGTGGCACACGGCTGCGACGAGCTTCTTTGGATTGTCGAGCATCGCGACGAGCACTGCACCCGTGGTCGGATGCACAGCCATGTCTTGCATCGGGCCGTGACCGCCTACCAGAAAAATGACATCAAACCGATCCGGATCGATGTCCTCGACGCGCATGGGCGACGTCAACGCGGAACCCAGTTTCTTCATATAGCTCTGCTGCTCCTGGACTTTGTTCGCGTCGTTGCTGTTGTAAGCAAGGTTGAAGCTCAACGGGTCAACGGTCGGAGCCACCGCGCCGGGACTTGCGACCGTGATCTTGAGTCCAGCTTCCGTGAACTTGCGATGAGGCGTCACAAATTCCTCGGCCCAAAACCCCGTCGGATGAGGTTTGGCGTTCTTCATCGTCCACACATTCGCACCTGAGACGACCATCACCAGAGACGCCATAGCGTCGCTCCTTTCGACTTTGGGACAACGAGGTTCGGCACGCCGCCTTGCGAAGCAAGTCTTGCCTCGTCAGAGTTACGAGTACAAGGCTAGGGGATCGGCAGTCATCGTCGTCTGTCCAACTTCAATGAGATACCCATCCGGGTCTCGCATGTAACACCGCAATTCCGTCGCATGGACTTTAGGCTCCGTGATGAATTTCGCGCCGCGCGAGGACCAAAGATCGTAGTAGCGACTGATGTCCGTCACGCGAAGGTTTAGAAAAATGCTTAGAACGTTTGGATCGCGGGGCGGCGATGCCACGACTTCAGGCTTATCGTCGGTCGACCCGCCTCCGCGGTTGATAGTGAGCCAAACATTGCCGAGGCGCAGAAACGTCGGTTCGCCCTCCCGCAGCACCGTGGCGCCGAGGACGTCGCGATAAAATGCCACTGAGCTCCGTATGTCTCCAACGATAAGGGTATTCGTCACCACAAGCTTCAGCTCAGCACTCTGATCCGATCGGGACATCATGACCACCTTTTCTTCGAGCGGAGACGCTCGAAGCGTCTTCGATGACTTATTGCGCGGAGGGGGGATGAACGCATCCGGGTGCCCTTAAGTCAGAACCACGATCTTTCCACCCGCTTTATTCTCTTCCATGCATCGATGTGCCTCGACGATCTCCTCAAGACGGAAAACTTTGCCGATCTGGACGCGCAGTGTATCCGCAGCGATCTGTTCGACCAGATCTTCAAGAGGCGTACGCATGAAGTCTTCCGATTCGCCGGCGTACGTTGTCAGGCTGACCGCAGTCGGTATCGCCTCCATGGGAGCGAAATTATCGAAGGACCATTTGTTGCCGACGATCCCAGTCATGCACACGATGCCGTGCTGTTTGGCGCAACGAAGCGAATCTTTCAGCGTCGTCGTACCAACCAGTTCGAGTACCTTGTCGACACCGTTTCCACAGACTTCCATGACCTGTTCGGCGATTGAGCCGGTATCGATGAACACCTGATCGACACCGCTGGTGCGCAGCAGGTTTTCGCGGTCCGGGTTTCGAGTGGTCGCCGCGACAAAGACACCGTGCTTCTTCCCGATGGCGGCAGCCGCCAACCCAACGGAAGTTGTGCCACCGCGAATCAACAGACGTTCACCTTTTTCGAGGCGCAACGACTTGAACAGAGAACCCCACGCCGTTTGCAGCATTTCGGGGATGGCTCCGAGCGTTTCCCACGGAAGTTCAGTCTTGAGACCTTGCACCTGGCGAGCAGGCACGCAGGTGTATTCGGCGTAGCCGCCGTCAAATTGCCGACCTAGTCCGCCCATCGCCGTCGCGACGATATCGCCCTTACGAAACTCGCCGCCGGGCGCTGTCTCAACCACACCGACCGCTTCGATGCCTAGAACTCGCGGGAATTTGACGTCGGGAGAATGGCCCTGCCGCGTGAACATCTCTGAGCGGTTGAGCCCGAATGCCTTTACGCGAATCAAAACCTCGCCGCTCTTTGGTGTGGGGATCGGAAGACTCTCAATCTTGAGAACGTCGGGACCACCTGCTTCACGAATCACAGCCGCTTTCATCGTGGCCATCGTTCGCCCTCTTAGTCCTTATGCGCGCTCCGGGTTGGTTGTGGAAAAGCAATAGCGTGCGATCTTCCAGACTCCCTCGATTTTCTGAAACAAGAAGAGCTCCTGATTGGCCTCCGGACCGCCCGCGTCCGTCGCGAGCACTTTGACTGTGCCGGCCGAATTTGTGCGCGCGAATACCCAATTCGGGGCCATCTCCACAACTTCCGCTACGTTGAACGTGACGGTTAGCTTGATGGTTCTGAACACCGTGTCATAGGCCCTGCGAACCTCTTCCGCACCGACACTGGAAGGGCTGTTCTGCGGCATAAACACTCCGTCGGGTGCATAGAGCTTCATTACTGCGGCGGTATCGGATTGATTCAACGCGTCCTGATACTTGGCAAGTACTGCGGCAACTGCCTTCTCGTTTGCATTCATGATACCGGTCCTTGGCTCTTGACGGCGTTTTCAAGCGCAGTGTAGGCGGACCACGCCGGCCTGACTAGCGGGTGAACCAGCAAATGTATTTTCCGAATTTGGGATAATCTTTACGAGGCCGCGAGTCCGGGAGGTCGTACTATGTTCGGAGAAATCCCTCGGATTCAGCGTAATTGACTCTCGGAGGTCTGCCGGAGCGGGAGCATCGTGATGACGGACCTGAATTCCCTCATGATTTTCGCCAAAGTAGTTGAAGCGAAAAGCTTTTCGGAAGCCGCGCGTCTTTTGAAAATGCCGACCTCAACCGTCAGCCGTCGCGTTGCCGACCTTGAGGACGAACTCGGCGTGCGCTTGCTCGAACGCTCGACGCGCAGCTTGCGACTGACTGATGTTGGGTCCGAAGTTCTCGAACACGCTCGCCATACCGTCGAACTCAACGAAGCGGTCGACAACGTCGCTTCAAACCACCTGTCAAACGTCTCAGGTGAGCTCCGACTTTCCGCGCCACCCAGCATCTCCGATTCGTTGCTTGCACCGCTGATCGGCGCATTCCAGGCGTCATATCCGAAGGTCCGGGTACAAGTCTTCATCACGGACCGGATCGTCGATCAAATCACCGAAGGCGTCGATCTGGCGTTCAAGGTCGGAGAACAACTCAAAGATTCGGCGCTCGTCGCGCGCAGAATCCTCACCTACCGTCACCAACTCGTAGCAAGCCCGAGCTATATGGCAAAGTGCAAGCGGCCTCAGAAGCCTCAAGACTTGCTGGAACATCGGCTACTGGCTTTCTCGTTTTGGACGCCGACAAAGACATGGAGCTTCGTTCATACAAACGGGAAGAAAAAGGAGACGCTGACGTTTCAACCTTTCCTTGCGATGAACGACTATGCTGGCCTCGCGACTGCATTGCTGGCGGGCACCGGCATCGGCGATCTTCCGCCATTGGTGCAGCCTGAGTTGTTGCGCGACGGGCGCCTCGTTGAGGTCATGCCGAGATGGCACTTCACCGTCTTTAATCTCTGGGTGGTCCATGTGGGCAATCGTTACCTCACACGGCCCGTGCGCGTGTTTAAGGAATTCGCGACCCAAATGGCTCCGACGCTTTTCCCCTCACTTCCGTCCTGAGGGGAATCCCCGGTGCGGCGAGGATTGTCCCTCGTCCCGTTGCCGATCCCTCATTCCTTATCGTCCCACCGGACGTAGATTAGAGCAGCGCGCACATGACTTGGCAGCCAAACATCGACGCCGGCCAGGCGATTGATCCAGCGAGGCTCAAGTTCAGTCACGGAATCTCTCGTCACCTTATCCAGCAAAGCCTTGAATATCAGGAACTCGTTGTCCGGGCCGATCGTCTTTGCAATCTCAGCATCGAACGCCCTTTCATTCAAGCCGTTGTGAATCCGTTTGACGGTCTGGTACACGTCGTTCGTGTATTCCTTGGTGAGCTCAACATCCTTCCGAGTTCCGGTATCGGTGAGGTGACCACCGATAAAGTGGTCGAATTTGTAGGCGAGGATTTCGTCGAACATCTGCAAATATTGGTGAAAGTTGGTCGACAGATCGAAGTCCTGAAACGGTACGTATCCCGAGGTCACCGAGTCCACGGCCATCAAGAATTTTGCCTCTGGGACATAAATGAAAAGATCTCCCTCGTTGGAATGGTAGTCATGCCGGGTCAGTTCTACGGTCTTGCCGCCGAGCTTTATCGTCTTCGAGGTCTTGAACGTCTCCGTCGGAATCAGCCGATTCGGATCGTTCATTTCCTTTAGAAAGTCGCCGACGGTATCGAGCGCGATAATCTCCAAGTCCGGGATATTCTTAAATGCCACGGAGCCACCAATATGATCTTTGTGAATGTGGGAATAGACCAGCATTTTGATGGGCTTGTTAGTGACTTTAGCGACGGCTTCCGGAATATGTTTACCGTAGCTGGCTGGCGCATCGAAAACGATGACGCCCGCGTCGGTCACAAGGAAGGCGGATTGCCAACCGTTGTCGGAAAGTGCATAAACACCGTTTCCGAAATCCTTCATCCCGTATCCGACTGCAGGGTCGACGTTCCAGTATTTCGCCTTCACCGCAGGCAACACAGGAACGTGTTCACGCAAAGCTTCCGGTGAATCTGTTCCAGCCAATGATGAAGGCTGTTTCGCGGCAGGCTGCGGCTCTTGCGCGAATGAGACTCGACCATCCAGCACGGCAGCGAGCATGCAAAGAAGCACCAACTTTTTCATTTCTGGCTCCCCTTTGACGGAAATTGACTTAAGTAATCTGGCGGCAGAGTAGGGAAAGATCATGACTTGCACTAGAGGGCAAAGCCGGGAATTAGATTCCCACTATTGGGATAATTTTCGATGACATACGACGAGGGTCGGCGGATGCAGAACCATAAATTTCTCAACCACATCGTTCTTTGGAACGTCTTCTTCGCGATCATTTGTATTCCCACTGCCGGCAAGCTGATTGACGTCGTGGGCATTCCCTTGTCCATTTCCATCTACTACTTTCCCTTTGTCTTTATTTTTGGCGACATCCTGACCGAAGTCTATGGCTATGCAGTAGCTCGCCGAGTTTTGTGGTACTGCATCGTGGCGCAGCTTTTGGCGATTATAATTTTCGAGTTTGTCATTGTTTATCCACCCTCCACGGTTATGACAAACAATCAATCGTACGTTGATGTGCTATCCGCAGCCCCTCGTTTGGTTATATTTGGCGCTCTTGCGATGTTCGCGGGTGACATCGCCAACAATTATGTCCTGGCAAAAATGAAGGTGTGGACTAACGGACTTTATATATCAGCCCGTTTCGTGACCTCGACCCTGTCCGGACAAATAGTGAATACCGCCGTCTTCTACACCTTCGGCCTGTGGGGAATGGTACCGACACGGGTACTAACAAAAAGCATTCTCGTTGCAAGCCTTACAAAAGTCAGTGTGGAGCTTCTCTTGCTACCCGTGACACTCAAAGTGTCCTTGTGGCTCAAAAGAGCGGAGAACATCGACCACTTCGACAGAGCAACGAATTTCAATCCATTGAAATTCTGAAGAGAAACGTGTTTCCAGGAAATGAAAGAGAGCATTCCCCCCTCGACCGCGAAACCAAGTCCACGAACAGAATTAGTGTGCCAAGTGTGTGCAGAATTCATCCCGGCAACGCGGGATACCGAACAGAACCATCGACTGACTGTCGGTCAGCCGTCAGCCAGCATTCTGAGATGGGTTCCCACATGCCGACTTGAACGAAGCCGCGTTGCGGCGGACGCATTCGCGTGTTGCTGGCCAACGGTGGAGGTGATCTGAGCTAGTTTGTGTCGCAGAGGAGGAACTCTCTGTGACCCATCTACGCCAGCTCATGCTGGAAGAACTAAGACGCAGCAACTTCGCCGATTCAACCATCCGCTCGTACCTTCACGGGGTTGAGCACTTCAGTCGCTACTTCCACCGCCGACCCGATCAGCTTGGACCCGAACACATTCGCGAGTATCAGGCAGCGCTCTTCACTAAGTTGAAGTTCAGCCCGAACACTGTGACCCTGCGGCTGGGTGCTTTACGCTTCTTCTATATTCAGGTTCTGAAGAGAGGCTGGAGCATTGCCGAGACGCCGTATCCGAAGAAGGTTCTGCACCTGCCCGAGATACTCAGCCAGGACGAAGTCGCGCGTCTGATTGACGCGGCCGAGTTTTCCTTTCATCGCATCCTGTTGATGACGCTGTATGCCACGGGCGCACGTCGCGCAGAAGTGGCACACCTGAAGATCAGCGATATCGACAGCCAGCGGATGGTCATCCATATCCGGGGCGGCAAAGGTCGCAAGGACCGCGATGTCATGCTCAGCCCCAAGTTGCTCGATGCGCTTCGTGTCTATTGGCACGGGCTCAGGCACAAGCCAACGAACTGGCTGTTTCCCGGCAACCGATGGCATACCGCAAGTGATCCGGTCACCACCAAGGTCCTGTGGACTGCCTGTCAGAACGCCGCACAACGCGCTGGGCTTGAACACAAGCACATTCATCCCCACACGCTGCGCCACTGCTTTGCCACGCATCTGCTCGAAGCCGGTGCCGACCTGCGCACCATTCAGATGCTGCTCGGGCATCGCGACCTGGAGGAGACGACGATCTATCTGCATCTCTCCCGGAGACATCTCAGCGCCACTGGTAGTCCGCTGGATGCACTCACGATTCGAGAACAAGGAGAGCCGACACCGAGCGCATGAACCGGCCTCCTCTGGAGGTGGCCGACATCGTCCGTTGTGCGGGGCAGTTGTTTGTTGAGCGCAGTCGCCGCTGGATCACCTGGCAGCATCAGAAGATTTTGCTGGCCATTGCTCGCTGCCGCACTGCCGCGCTAGGCGGGCATCGCGATCACTGCTCGGACTGCGGATATTCCGCCATCTCTTACAACTCGTGTCGCAATCGGCACTGTCCTAAGTGTCAGGGCAATGCACGCCTCCACTGGCTCCAAGCGCGGGAACGGGAGTTGCTGCCCGTCAGCTACGTGCACGTCGTCTTCACGCTGCCGCGGGAACTGGCTCCGCTCGCACTGCAGAACAAACGGCTGATCTACAACCTACTCTTTCGCGCCAGTGCTGCAACTCTGCTGGAGATCGCCCGCGACCCACGCCACCTGGGAGCCGAGATCGGCTTCTTCAGCGTGCTCCATACCTGGAACCAGCGGTTGCAAAATCATCCTCATGTCCATTGCGTGCTGGCTGCCGGCGGTCTCGCTCCGGACCACTCCCGCTGGATCTCCTCGCGCCGATCTTTCTTTCTTCCCGTCAAAGTGCTCGGCCGAATCTTCCGCGGCAAGTTTGTCGCCGGGCTCAAGAACGCCTTTCAGTCCGGCGCACTCCAGTTCCACGGACATCTCTTACCGCTCACGGAACCGCGAGCCTTCGCCTCCTGGTTGCGGCCACTGTTTCGTCACGACTGGGTCGTCTACTCCAAACGGCCTTTCGGCGGGCCAGAACATGTGCTGCGCTATCTCGGCGCATACACCCATCGGGTCGCCATCTCGAACAACAGGTTGGTGGCTCTCTCCGAGGGCAATGTAACCTTTCGCTGGCGCGACTCCGCTCACGGCAACAAGAAGCGGCTCATGACTCTGCCCGTCGATGAGTTCTTGCGCCGCTTCCTACTTCACTCGTTGCCGCGTGGCTTCATGCGGATCCGCAACTTCGGCTTCCTCGCCAACCGACAGCGAGCAGAACTCCTTCCACTCTGTTCCCGATTGCTCCAGTCACCCGATCGGCCAGCAGCAGACGCCACATCATCCGCGTTTCCTATTCGTTCGCTGTGGCAATGTCCGCTTTGCGGCGGAATCACGCAAGTGGTCGAACACCTCTCCGCCGCGCAACTGCTCCTCCGATCCCCACCTCACCTCAGCCGCTGCGCCGCATGAATCCACAACTCCAACGTCAAATCTCGCTCGTGCATCGGCACGCACGCTGGTTCTCTGCCTCGCACTTCTCAGAATGCAGTACGGTGCTGAGATCCAGACTCTCCGATGCGCCGCCCCACACGAATTCTCTCTGCCACCGGCTACCGAAGCCCAAGCGCTCTGACCGCAATGGCAAACTCGCAAACGATCAAGACCGGCTCATCCTGATGCAAATCCCATAGTCCCGCGGGGCGGCTTCCTTCAAGTCGCTGTATCTGAAGCGCCCCTATACAGCGTCTCAACTCTCAGCTCTTCGCTCATGGGCGCTCCAGATACAGCACTAAGACTTGTCGGGACTAACGTCCTTCGAAGCTCGTTTTGTCGCCAGTCTCCGAATTGCCGACCAACCACCAACAAAAGGCTCACGGGAGCTGCGAGTCCAGAGCATAAATCTCCTTAATACTGCTGTCATGCAGCATCTAGAATCGTCAGGGGTCAGCGCCATCCACGGACCGAATTGCCCGGCGACAATTCCACGGGGAAGACTCACTGTACCCACACGTTCGAGTTTGTGGTCGCTGACCCGCATACGATAAAATCCGCAGTCGCGAGTCCTGCCAGACAACTCCGCTCTCTCAAAAGTTCTCGACCATCCAGGCGTTACTATCGGCGGTCCAGCCCGCCACTGCCAAATGCCGCCCGTCGGGAGACGGTATTCCTTTGGTGCCCATGAAATTGAATTTTTGGTGCCATAGCGAGCGGGGTTCTCCTCTGAGATCAACGCGAAGCAGGGCGGTATCTTGGGAGGTCTGGCTGGAAACAAACAGAGCGTTGCCGTCGGCAGACCAATCGACTTCGCCAAGACTGTTCCATCCCCTTACTGCTAAATCGGTTGTCACCCCGCTCTTTAGCGATAACATACGAATACGCCCTTCGCGCGTCATGACGACTTGCGAGCCGTCCGGGGAAAGGTCCCAGGGGATTGTCATGGAAGGCTCCATTTCCATGCTGGCAAGTGCACGCCCTCGGCCCTTGATGGGATCGACCGAAGTAAACACAAGATGACCTTGCTGTTGCTCGTCAAAGACACAGACGTTGGCGGGGGCAAGTGTGCAGTGGATGTCCGTCGTACCTAATGCAGTCAGAACCAATTGCGGGGGTCCGCCAGATGCCGGGACCCGCATGATTCGCACCGGAACGGAACCACCGGGAAGTCGGGCTTCAGGAAGAGCCATGTACAAAATCCACTGACCGTCAGGACTGAAACTGGAATAATACTTCGGCTCGGATCCGAGAGGGAGCAATTCGGCGTCCGCGTCTTTGTCCAACGTCTGCTTGAAGATGTCCCAGCTTCCATTACGGTCTGACCAAAACACCACGGCCCGGCTATCTGGGGTCCACCGCTCAGGCCACTCGGAATGTTCGTCGAACGTGAGGCGGCGTGTGTTATTTAGATGTGTTCCCTTTGCATCCAACTCTCCGACATACACATGGGCCTTCGCGGTGAGCCTGAGGAACTCCATCTGCTTTCCGTCTGTCGTGACCGTGAACCCGGAGAAGGAGAACCCCGGCCAGTTTGTTAGTTGTCGGGGGTCGCCCGTGGGTTCGCCTCTTTGAGTGATTGTCCTCACTGCCCAAAGATTTGAGTCAGCGCCAGTCATCACCGATTGCCGCAGGGAGTAGACGATACGTCCATCCGGCAACCAACAAAACCCCTGCAATTTTGGGCTTGATAGAATCCGAGTGGGAGGACCGCCTTTTAGACTCACACTCTCGATAGCGCTCACGTAGATTCCGGTACCCGCGAGTCCTTTCGAGTATGCGAGACGTTGCCCGTTCGGAGCCCAGGTCACTTGGTTAAAGTATTCACCATGTTGTGCGGTCATGATACGCCGCTGATCACCTCCATCCGCTGTGCTCACCCAAATCCCCCGTGCCGAGCCTGAATCGTAATCGCCTAGAAACGCGATCCGAGAACCGTCAGGGGAAACGGAAGCTGCGGCCGCGTCATCCAGCAGCTTGCGTGGCGCTCCACCGAGGATGGAAACGGCCCAAAGGCTGGGGGTCTCACCGGGGCGTGTAGCAGTGATAAGAACCTTGCTTCCATCGGGAAACCACGAAAGTGGAGCACCCAGGGTCGCTGGAGCGCCCGAAAAGATGCTGGCGACCACCAATCCTTGAGGAAGAGCGAGGAGCCTTGTCTCCGCTGTGCTAATTAAGCGTAGGTGAAGGCCATTTGCATCGCTGTATGCTAAGAGCTTGCCATCCGGCGAAATAGCAGCGGCTAGCACTGGGTTATCTGGAGAATTAGCGGTCAGTTGTCGCTGGACTAGCTCTTGTGGCAATTGAGTGCGCCCAAAAGGCAACCATCGCATCCTCAGCGCCGGGATGAGAATGGCACTCACGACAGCGATGCAGACCACGGCCAGCACGGCGAGCCAAACTCGCCGTTTGCGAATATTCACGCTTGGCAGAGCGACCGACCGTGCAGAGGTAATGCGCTGCAAGCGGTGCAAGTCGGTACGCAATTCCGTGGCGCTCTGATAGCGCAGATTACGGTCCTTTTCTAAGGCCTTGTTGATGATCGCTTCCAGTTGCTCCGGAACTTCAGGATTCAATCGCACCGGCGCGACTGGCTCCCGATTAAGAATGGCTTCGAAAATCGTTCCGGAGGTGCTGCCGCGGAATGGAAGCGTCCCAGTGACCATCTCGTAGAGCACATCTCCGAAAGAAAACAGATCTGTACGCGCGTCCAGGTCTTTTCCTTTGATCTGCTCAGGAGACATATACTCCACCGTGCCAATGACCGCTCCCGGCTCGGTCGTCCACTGCGTAATCGTCGGGGCGTCTTCGCTCGTCGGTTTTGGCTTGCTTGCGAGTTTTGCCAGACCGAAGTCGAGAACTTTTGCCTGGCCGTGGTTGGTGACAAAGATATTGGCGGGTTTGATGTCGCGATGCACAATTCCTTTGCTATGGGCCGCGTCGAGAGCATCGGCGATCTGAATGCCCAATGCCAGAACAGTCTCGATCTCCATGGGCCTTCCCGCAATCAGGCGTTTGAGGGTCTGCCCCTCCAGCAATTCCATGGCGATAAAGGCGCGGCCATTGGCCTCGTCAACCTGGTAAATCGTGCAGATATTCGGGTGGTTCAGGGCGGAGGCAGAGCGCGCCTCGCGACTAAAACGCTGCAGCGACTGCGGGTCTTCGGCGAGTTCCTCAGGAAGAAACTTGAGCGCAACATGTCGGCCGAGCTTCAGGTCTTCAGCTTCGTAAACCACGCCCATACCACCGCCGCCGATGTTGCCCAGAATGCGGTAATGACCGATCACGGTTTCCGCCAAGCCAGATTTGGGATTTCCAGATGCTGGATTCAAAGATCGAGAGCTAGGCGGTCGCAGTGGAGAGCCTCCCGCACCAGCAAATGCCGGTGTCTCAATGAAGCTCCCGGCTTCACTGTGATGGGCCAGCAGCGACTCCACCTCGCGGCGGAGGTCCTCATCTCCGGCACACGACTGCCTGACGAGTTCGCCTCGGCGGCTCTCGTCTACTTGCAGCGCAGCGTGAAAGATTTGTTCGACTTGTCCCCACCGCTCACGCTCCATCGGGTTTCTCTCCGCTCAGTTCCCGCAGCAGCCAAGCCTTGGCTAACTTCCAATCCCGCATTACAGTTTCGGGTGAAACCTTAAGCACTTTGGCCGTTTCCTCCACGCTCAAGCCGCCAAAAAACCGCATCTCGACCACCTGGCTTTTGCGCTCGTCCACCTTCGCCAGCTGATTGAGAGCATCGTCCACAGCGACCAAATCAGCGCTAGCTTCAGGGGCGACCACTAGGGCCATATCCAGCGAGACCGGTTGTGCCCCGCTACCGCGCTTATGCGACTGCCGGGCACGGGCCTGGTCGGTGAGAATGCGCCGCATCTGCCGCGCGCAAAGCGCAAAGAAATGAGCGCGGTTCTGCCAGTCGATCAGCTTCAGATCGGAGAGGCGAAGGTAAAGCTCATTGATCAGCGCCGTGGTTTGTAGAGTATGCCCGTCGCGTTCCCGCGCCATGCAGCGTTTCGCTGCCAGATGCAGCTCCCGGTAAACCTGAGGGGTCAGCTTGTCCAGAGCACGTTCGTCGCCTTGGCGCCAGGCCTGAAGCAGTTGGGTGATCTCATGTCCGAGGGCGTCGTCCATTCAAAATCCCTGGGCCGGAGGAGTGGCCAATTGCCCTAAACATTACCACACCACCCGGCAGTTTCAGCCCGGATCAGTTGCCCAAAGAGAACCCTCTCACTTACAGGTTTCCGCCGCGATTTTCGCTATATAGAGGTGAAGGCAAACAAACAGGCGCGGTGAGGACGACAACCGCGCCCCAAAACCTAAGGAGAGACGGACATGAAACCGACATTTAAGAAAGTGACAACGCTGCTCAGCATGCTTCTCGCGGGGGCACTGTTGACGGCGCCGGCTGTAGCGCAGTCAGGAGCCGCCCAAGCAGATAACTTTCGGGACGATGACGATCCGCTGGCCCAAATGGCTGAACTGGAACAGCTTCACGCAACCTTTCATGCGGCAGTCAGCGTGCACGATCCAGTGAATGGCGATTCCCCTGCAGTGATAACTCAGCGAATCCGCAACATACTCGCGATCTTCACCCAAGACGCCGAACTTACCGTTGTCAGCACTGCCGCCTCGGCAGGAAATTATATCGGCAACGGCGATCCGGATGATTCCGCGAATTGCCCTCCACCCTCGGGCGACACTTCGGCCACCGGTCAACAGGGCACCCTGTGCACGTTCTTCAAGTATGTTGCCGGGGGGCTGCAGGCGACCAATAAGTTTGTGTCGCTTTCCCCAGCGTTCAAAACGAAGTATGTCCCTGTAAAGGATGCCGGCCAATGGACATCATCGGTGTATTTCGAATGCCATTACTTCGACGTCTCATTGAATCCAGCCACCGGCCTGCCGTTTTGGACAGCCAGGAGCCACGTAAACCTTCAGGGCGAAGCCCAAAAGATCAACGGGGTGTGGTTATTGACGCACGTCACCTCATCCGCCGTCGGAGTTCCGGTTCCGTGAATGCAGACCACCCCAATGCGCGCGCTCGCCCAAGGGCGCAGCGCGTGCATCGGGATGGGTTGCGATCCCAAAACCAACTACGCAGCTATTACAACCGTACTGTGCATGGCTCTCTGCGCCAAGCGCAGAAGTTTCTCGGAAAGAAGGTCAATGAACTGGGCGCATATTGAAAGGGATGGCGCAAAGATTCGCTTGGATCAATATCTCGATCAATGGCTAAAGGCAGTGAAGTCGCGGATCTGCAGCAAGACGTTCGAAAGTTACGAGAGTCTGCTCGCAAAATACATCCGCCCGTCGCTGGGTAAGAAGCCGATCGTGGCAATCAGGCCATTGGACGTCCAAGCGATTTACCAAGAGATGACAGAGCGCGGACTTTCGCCGAGAACGGTCCAGGGCGCTCATTGGGTGCTCAACGCGGCGTTCAGACAGGCCCTGCAATGGGAAATGATCTTGGAGGTTCCGACCAAAGGCGCGAAGCTGCCACGGATTCGGCGGCGCGAGATGCGGGTCTTTAGTGTAGAGGAAGCAAAGACCTTTCTGAAATTTGCGTTGCCCACGATGTACGGGACTCTGTTCGCCGTTGCAGTCACCACTGGAATGCGCCCCAGCGAGTACATCGGGCTCAAGTGGCAGGATCTTGACTGGGAGCGCAGAACTATCAGCGTGAAGAGAACCTTGCGAAAGGGACCTACGGGTCAGTGGGAATATGGTGAGACGAAGCGTGCAGGAAGCCGGCGAATTATCCGGCTGCAAAATTGGGTCCTTGCGAGGTTAAGGGACTTGAAACAATGCCAGGCAGAGAACCCGGCCGCTGATCCCGAAGAGTGGCCTGAACCTGTGGATCTCATCTTCGTCCCACGGAGTTTGGAAGACCCGTGAATGCGAATAGCCTGGTCTACAAGCACTTCAAGCCGATACTGAAAAGGGCCGGACTGCCAAACATCAGACTCTATGACCTGCGACATACGGCGGCAACATTGGCGTTGACCGTAGGCGTTTCGCCAAAGGTCGTATCAGAGCAACTGGGACACACGAGTGCAGCGTTCACTCTAGATGTATATTCACACGTCCTGCCTCACATGCAGGATGATGCTGCCGCAAAAGTGGAAGCTGCGTTATTGGCTTAGACTTCGCGTCCGTGCATCTTGGCATTCGTATCCAGATTGCGGAAATTACACTATGTGCCATGGCGCTAGCAGTCTCGTTCTCACGATGATGAAGAGCGCCTCGGAACACGGAGTTTTTCAACAGAAGAGGGTAGTGCTGCTAAACTGAGTCAGTTGTTCCCGTAACTGAATACGGTTGGCAAAGAAGAAAGATCCCGCCGCCACGGATCTTGGGCGGAAAGGCGGGAGGGCGACGTATAAGAAGTACGGTTCGGATCACTACCGCAAGCTTTCCAAGAAGCGAAAGAACCGGCGAGGTGGCCGCCCTCCCAAGTCCAAGTAAACCGGCATAAAAGCTCATTGACAAACACCGGGCGCTCGCTGTTTAATCCATTCGATCACCGATTGGCTGATTTGGCCGGTTAGATTCCGGCTAGCAGTTCCGCAAGTGAAAGTCCGAGGGTCCGGGCAATTTTGTGAAGGACGGACAATGACACGTCAGATTTTCCAAGTTCAACTCGGCTCATATAAGAACGGTTTACGCCGCTTCGATCGGCAAGTTCTTCCTGCGACCATCCACGGTCCGTTCGTAAGTTTCGTACTCGTTTCCCGACCTTAAGGAGCAGTTGTGTCACGTGCGAGATTTGAAAGCAAGCTCATGCAAGCGTCCACCGCCTATAGAATGACCGTCTATAGACATCATATTATTAGGCTCGATCGAGCCAGTAATCAGCTGCCGTCAGGTAAGACTGAGTCCGCGTCGAAGGCGTTTTCTGTAAGCGGTTGAAACTAAATCGTTTATGTGCGCTGCGATTTGTGCGAAGTGGCAGTTCGGTGAAGTCGAGACCCCGAGACCGCAAGCTGGTTCCAAGGCAGGGAAGTGCCGTGTCTGGAAAGCGCCTTCTCGACCGCTACTTTCGGGCAGGTGGCTCATGAATTCCTCCGTCACAATCCGCCTCCCCGGGTTTGCTGTCGACAGCACCAGATCGGAAGCAACAGCCGCAGCCCCGGTTCCAGACGTTGAGGTCTGCGACGAAGCTTTGATGGCCCAGATTTGCGAGGGGGGCAGGGAAGCGCTAGCAATTCTTTTTCGTCGCTACGCACGTCTGGTGCGGGGGGTGGCGTACCGGGTTCTGCGAGACGCCTCCGAGGCAGACGATTTGCTCCAGGACGTATTCATTTCGGTTCATCGCCTCTGTAAGACTTTTGATGGCTCCAGGAGTCCAGCGAAGTTTTGGATTCTGCAAATGGCCTATCGCCGCGCCATCTCTCGGCGCCGTTATTTGACCTCCCGTCACTTCTACACACGACTTGATCTCGACGAGACGGCGAGCGAACTTGCAGACTCAGGGACGACAGCTAGTCAGCTTGAGGATTCAGTCGTCGGTCAGCTCGGAAGCGGCGGCCTCCAGAGAATATTTAACGAGCTCTCGGAGAACCAGCGCCAGACGCTGCGGCTCTTCTTTATAGACGGCTATACCCTTGATGAAATTGCCGCCCGGCTCGGCCAATCTCGAGGGAATGTCAAACACCACTACTTCCGCGGACTGGATCGGCTGCGAAAGGAGTTTTTTGGTGGTAAATTGCCGGGTGAGCGATCAGTATGATACAACGTCTTGTCCAAACTAGGAGCGGGGGCGTTGTCGCGAACCGAACCCCATGACGAGTTCCTAGAGCTCTGTGCCGTTTCGACCTCTGGCCAGTTGACCGAGGAGGAACACAAGAAGCTAGAGGAGCATCTTGCCGTTTGCCAGCTCTGCAGGGAAGCCCTCCGGCAATACGAAGCGGTCGTCGGTCAAGCGATTCCCGCGGTTGCAGCAAACGAAGAGCCCGATAACCCTGACAACGCAGAATCTGGCCCGCCTTGGTCGCAGGAAGAAGCTGAGAAGGCTTTCTTCAAACGCCTGACACAGAGTGAGAAACGCGACCCCAAGAATTTCCGTAGCGCAAGCGATCTTCCGACCAGCCCGCATCGCGTTCCCCCCTTCTCCAGTGGCGTAGCTTGGCCTCAGGTATGGATGCTGTATGCCGCAGGAATCCTCCTTTTCTTCGCTGTCGGCTTCTACGCTTATCGCGTGAGCGTCCACCCGACTGACGTTGCCCAGGAGCCCCCCCCCCCGCCGCGTGGGGAAAACCAAGTCTCTCTGGAAGAACAGCTGAGCGATGTGGGGCACGATCGTGAAATCGCAAGTGCCCAGATCAAGGAGCGCGACAAAACGATCAGCGACCTCCGCCACCAACTGACCCTGCAATCGGCCGAAATCAATCAGATGAAAACGGCACAAGAGCGATTGGAGAGCGATGTGCGCGCCGGCGACGCAAGCCGACAGGACCTCACCCAGCAGCGTGCCAATCTGGCGCAGAAGTTGGAAGCCGCTCAAAATAATTCCCATGCGCTCCAGGAGAAATTGAATTCCTTGGCGCAACAGTCTGTCCAAGACGCAGCTCGTGCCAAAGCATCGGAGGCCAAGGTCAACGATCTTACTCACTTGCTGCAAGATCGCGAGACCGCACTTGAACAGCAAGACCAGTTCCTTTCTCACGACCAGGACATCCGGGAGTTGATGGGCGCCCGTGATCTCTACATTGCGGAAGTCTATGACGTTGCTGGCACCGGCGAGACCAAGAAGCCCTATGGACGCGTCTTCTACACACGGGGAAAATCGCTGATCTTCTACGCGTACGATCTGAATCAGGAGACGGAGGCGAAGAAGGCGAATACGTTTCAGGCCTGGGGCCGGCGAGGCCCGGATCAACAACAGGCGGTTAACCTCGGCATTTTTTTTGAAGACAACGCCTCTAGAAAACGATGGATTTTGAAGTGCGACGACCCCAAGACACTTGCACAAATCGACGGAGTGTTTGTGACCGTTGAGCCAAATGGCGGCAGCCACAAGCCCAGTGGTAAGTCTCTCCTTTTTGCCTACCTCAGAATTGACCCGAACCATCCCTAGCTCGGTGGTTCTGCCTCCTCCTAATTGCCGATTCGTCTTAAAATGAGGACAACTTGGTACCCGCGCGGATTGTCCTGCGAACAAGTAAGAGAGGGGCTGGAACCCCGTTTGGTCGCTGGAGAGCCTAAATGCGTTTCCCCTATGTCGTATTCCTTTCCGCCTGCGCTTTGATGTGGACCGCAACACTTCTTGCGCAATCACCCAATGGGGTTATCAACGGCCTGGTAGTCGATCCGTCGAACAAGGTGATCGCTGGGGCAGACATTCTCGTGATAAACGATGTAACAGGCGTGAAACATTTCGGCAAAACCAACAGTGACGGTATCTACGTTTTACCCAATCTTCCCCCGGGAGCGTACAGGCTTCAGGTTTCTAAGGTGGGATTCAAAACACTTATCAAGCCCGATATTGTTCTCAACATTCAGGACGCGCTTTCTATCAACTTTACCTTGCCGTTGGGAGCCGTTTTCGAAACGGTGACGGTTGAAGGCGGCGCGTCAATGATCAATACGACGGATGCGTCGGTTAGCACGGTGATCGATCAAACCTACGTAGAAAATATGCCACTTAATGGTCGGAGCTTCCAGGATTTGATCCTGCTCACGCCTGGGGTGACGACGCAAAGTTCTGAGGGTAATGGCAGCTATGGCCTGGGTCAAACAGGCGAGTTCAGCGTGAACGGTCAACGTCCGGAATCAAACTACTACACCGTGGACGGCGTAAGCGCTAACACAGGAGTGACGGTCGGTCTTGCCATGAATGGTGGACCGAGTGCCAGTGGTTCGGTGGCTACGGCCACCGCATTGGGAACCACACAGGCTCTCGTTTCCGTGGATGATCTCCAGGAGTTTCGGGTGCAAAGCTCGACGTATTCGGCGGAATACGGTCGCAATCCTGGCGGTCAGTTCGCGTTTGAAACGAAATCGGGAACCAATCAATGGCACGGGACGGCCTACGATTACTTGCGGAACGGCGCTCTTGACGCCCAGGATTGGTTTAATGATTACTTTGGTACGCCGGAACCGGCCCTTCGGCAGAACGACTTTGGCGGTACGATCGGGGGGCCGGCCGAGGTTCCCGGCTTGTATCGCGGAAAAGACAGAACGTTCGGTTTTTTCTCGTATGAGGGATTACGCTTGGTTTCGCCGCAAGCCGCCACGGCCAGCTTCGTTCCGGACCTTTGCATCCGAGACAAGGGTTCCTGCCCGTCCGGCAGAAATCCCGCTGCAAGTGCGGTTCTGCCAGCGCTGAACGCGTTCCCAGTGCCCAGCCCCAACGGAATTGACGACACTGTTAACGGTATTGCCCAATACATTGGAAGCTGGTCCAACCCAAGTTCGCTGGATTCAACCAGTGCCCGTATTGACCACGTCGTAAACGACAGGTTGAGACTTTTCTTCCGGTTCAGTGATACGACCTCTAGTGCTGTAACCAGAGGAACAACAGCCAGCAACTCGACTCCAACGGTGGAGACAACCTCAGACTATATTTTGCGGACTTATACGGCCGGTGCCACCAGTGTTTTTACGAGCCGCCTGAGCAACGAATTCCGTCTCAACTACGCTTCGAATAGAGCGACAAAGAATCAGATCATCGATGACTTCGGGGGCGGTATACCGGCCGATCTCGTGCAACTTTCCGGGCTTAACGTTGGATCGAGCGCGTCCCTAGCTCTTGCCTATAGTGGATATATTCTGGACCTCGCGCAGGATCAGCAGATTGGCTCCCAGAAACAGTGGAACTTGGTAGATAGGGTAAATCTCTCGTTGGGGCGTCACGTGCTTAAGTTTGGGCTGGATTATCGCAGGCTGGCACCGTTTGACGTTCCATATACTCCCTTAGTTTTTTACTATTACATTTCTGAGAGTGCAGGTCAGACCAACAGCCCGTATGTGAATACGCAAGCCTATTCTCCTGCCTACCCGCTATATACAAACTTCTCGGCGTTTGCCCAGGATGAATGGAAAGTGTCGCAGCGTGTGAGTCTGTCGTTGGGTTTGCGTTGGGAAGTAAATCCGGCGCCTGGAGCTACGCGCGGTCTGAAGCCCTACACGATTCAAGGGGCTAGTCCAGATACGTGGACACTTGCGCCACAAGGCACTCCGCTCTGGCAGACGACTTGGTTCAACTTTGCCCCTCGGCTGGGCGTAGCGTACACACTCCATGATGCGCCGGGCTGGGAAACGGTCATGCGGGCCGGGGGCGGAGTTTTCTTCGATACGGGTCAGCAGTTGGGGTCTCTGGGCTTTAGCGGGGTGGGCTTTGCCGCACAAACAGGGTACTTAACTGGATCTTTCCCATCGATCGTGGTGGTTCCAACCATCGTTAATCCCCCAGTATCGCCATATAGTTCTGTGATCGGCTTCGCCCCGCACCTGCAACTACCTTACACATTGCAATGGAACGCTAGCATCGAGCAGGCACTTGGCAAGTCGCAGGCCCTAACGCTTTCCTATGTTGGGGCACACGGAGCACGATTGCTGGAGGAGAGCGACATTCTCACGCAAAACAACCAGAACATAGGTTTTCTTCAGTTCGTCAACAATGGACTCTCATCGGACTATGACTCGTTGCAGGTTCAATTCCGGCGAAGGTTGAGTCGAGGATTCACCACTCTGGCTTCCTACACATGGTCTCACTGTATGGATTATGGCTCCCAGAACTACCTCTTAGGATATGAGCGCGGAAATTGCGACTTTGACGTGCGCCACAATCTTTCGGCCGCCTTCTCGTATGATTTGCCGAACGTGGGAAATAAGGGTTTTGTAAATGCTATGCTGCACCGGTGGGGACTCGATGACCGCCTTACCGCTCGATCTAGCTTTCCGGTGACTCTTGGCGGGAACGCCACCTTTGATCCAACGACCGGAGAACTCTACAACGTGGGACTCAACCTTGTTCCGGGGCAGCCGATCTATCTATACGGCGCCAATTGCGCTGCCGTCGATAACAGTGGCGTCGAGTGTCCGGGAGGGCGGGCGATCAATCCCAACGCGTTTACTAGTCCCAGCGCTGGTCTCGGCGATGCTCCACGCAACTCTGTGAGAGGCTTCGGAGCATTGCAGATGGACCTCGCTGTCAGACGGAATTTTCCTATCCACGAACGGGTCAAGCTGCAATTTCGAGCGGAAGCGTTCAATATCTTCAATCGACCTAATTTCGGAATGATTAATCCGAATCTCGGCACCAGCACGTTTGGGCAGACTACTGCCACGCTGGCTAACTCGCTGGGTGTCCTTAGCCCGCTGTACCAGATGGGTGGGCCGCGCTCGATGCAGTTCGCTCTCAAGGTCTTGTTCTAATTCTCGGAAGTTCCAAAATCCTGAAGAAGAACGGAAGCCTATGTTCCGGACTGGTGTGAAAGTTGCCTTGAGCGTCACTCTCACATGCCTGAGCGGTGTGGGTTCCATGATCGCGAAGGCACAGCAAATAAAGCGGCCCTTCACCACCGCCGATGAAATTGAAATTGCCCACTTCGGCGATCCGTACATGGGACAAGCGGAGTCGGTGCGATTCTCGCCGGATGGGAACTATTTCGCGGTCGATACCGAGCGGGAGCGCTTGGATCTGAGGTGTGTGGAGGATTCTTTGCGGTTCTATCGCGAGCAGGATGTCGAGAACTTTCTCATGCATTCCGACGACTCACAGCCGCCCTCACCTGTGTGGGTCGTGACTCGCTCTAACAAGGAAGGGCCAATTATCCGCAATTGGCGCTGGCTGGCTGATTCGAGCGGCGTCGCTTTCTTGGAACGGACAGTGGGGGGCAATCAACGCCTCATCTTGGCAGCTCTTCGAAAGAAAATGATCGAGCACTTGACTTCCGACATTGAGAGCGTCAAGGCATTCGATGTACATGATCGTCGACATTACGCCTACATCGTGACTGACCCAGCCGGGATGGAGAAAAGGAGGGCGGAACTTCAGGGACCAGTGACTGTTGGTACCGGACGTTCGTTAGTCGAGTTGCTTCTGCCGGACAATCCTAGAACGAGCATGCTGGCCGAGTCGCCGAGTTACAGAACCCTGAATCTCTGGGTGGTTGCCGGTGGCAAACGTTTCGAAGTTAAGCGCGACGGAGCACCGCTTATTTTTTTAGGTCGAGACCTAGCATTGTCACCCGATGGCGGTTCCTTGGTCACAACGTGGCCCGTTTCAGAAGTCCCGCCTTCATGGAACAAACTGTACCCGCCGCCCTTTGCATTCTCCAGGTTCCACTTCCACACAGGAAACAACGACTCGCAGTCAAGTGGCGACTCTGTACATCAGTATGTTCGAATTACGCTAAAAACTGGAAGGGTGCAACCCTTGACCGACGCACCAGTAAGCAACGACGCAGGGTGGTGGGCACTCGGCAGTCCCAGTTGGTCGAACGATAGTCAATTGATCCTGTTGCCTGGTACGTTTCTTAGTTCCATGGATCAAATGCCATCCCGTCCTTGTGTGGCTGTCGTGGACTTATCCTCCAATGCGCGAACGTGCGTAGAAATGTTGAAAGGCCACACTGAAGAGGCCGTTGAGACTGGGTATCATTTAGTAAGAGACGTGCGATTTATAGGTGCAGATGGGCAGCACCTTGCAGTAATCGCTATCAATCATGCCGACCAGTCGGTTGAAAACACAGAGTATCGACGTACCGCGGGCGGTTCCTGGCAAGTCGTAGGAGAGAGCACGGGGGATCCCGGAACCAGGAATAACGATCTAGAAATAACTGTGAAGCAAGGGCTCAGTGATCCCCCGCTGTTGCTTGCTAGGAACAAACAGGTGTCGCGAGTCATTTTGGATCCCAATCCGCAGCTCAACAACATCGAACTGGGCCAGGTTATCGCTTATACGTGGAACGACAAGGAAGGGCGGGAAAGGAGAGGCGGACTGTATAAACCGAACAATTACAAAGCCGGTCAGCGTTATCCTTTGGTGATTCAGACGCATGGTTTTGAGGAGTCAGAATTTCGCCCCTCTGGTGCATTCCCGACGGCATTTGCGGCTCGGGAATTGGCTGCAGCCGGAATAGCGGTGTTGCAAGTAGGGGCAGTAGGAGAATGTGGCTCGGCGACGTCCAAGGAAGGTCCTTGTAACGCGTCTGGATACGAAATTGTGGCAAAGCAGTTGGTATCAGAAGGACTGGCGAATCCAAACGAGCTCGGAATCATCGGCTTCAGCCGTACCTGCTTCCATGTGATGGAGGAGCTAACCACTGGCTCCCTTCGCTTCAAAGCCGCTTCGATCACAGATGGAGTGATGGCAGACTATGTACAGTATATTATTTTTACAGACCAACTGGCCCCCGAGACTAATTCGATGTTGGGCGCAGCGCCTTTCGGTGACGGTCTCCAGCAATGGCTGAAGCGATCTCCCGGCTTCAACCTAGATAAAGTGACGACGCCGCTATTAGTCGTTGGGGAGGGGCCCGTAAGCTTGCTCTCGATGTGGGAGCCGTATGCCGGACTTCGATATCTGCATAAGCCAGTCGACCTGATTATTTTGAATACGGACGAGCATGTCTTGACGAACCCTGACGAACGCATGGCGTCACAGGGAGGATCGGTGGATTGGTTTCGCTTCTGGCTGCAAGATTACGAGGATCCCGCCCCGGCAAAGGCCGAGCAGTACAAGCGCTGGCGTGAGTTGCGGAAATTGCAAGAAGCAACCGAGGGCAACTCGGCCACACCTCAAAGCGCGTTAAACTGACTTCAGTTCAATTCTTCGTTAATCACAAATGCTTTTCTTGGTATCCGCTTCGAGCCTTGAGGAGCGCTTCGAAGCGACTGTTCGGGAGTCCCGCTTTTTCTTTATCTTGCGTCTGCTGTTTTCAAATTCCGCGGACTTCTTCCTGCGCAACCGATGGGGCATACCTCGCTTCGGGTAATCTGTAGACATTAGACTGCCGAAGCGCTCATCACTTCGGGCGCTCCGGCAGCCGTTTACTTACTCCCAGTCTGCATACGCCCCGATGCCTTCCTTGTCGCCAGGGGTATCCGAAACGTTGGTGTCTTGCTTCGACCCCTGAGTGCCCTGAATAGCATTGATCGCGGGCGTCAGTGCCGTCAGTCGTGGAGTTTCATATTTCGTCATGGTTTTCACCTCCCTTCTTTTCTGAAGTTCACGTACGTAGCTAGCTAGCTAAACCTCTGGACTTACGAAAAACGCCGGGGACCAGGGGTCCTGTTAATGTAGCCGGTCCCTTGCTTCTTATAACCTGCTTGGCCGTGAGGTGACGTAGCCAGGACTCCAGCGTAAGCGTGCGTGTTAGGCCGTCAATAGGAACTTCCGCATCGCACCGAGCTTTCTGCAACGCTTCCGTAAATCGATCTGGATCGATGATTCCAGCAGAACTAGCGACGATGTTCCGTCCTAGCTGCGCTAGGCTGGGCCATTCCCTCAAGCTGTCTTTTTGTTGCTCATGCGGAACAAACGTCTTTCGCCTTCTGTTCAGGAGTTCGTCGGGGACAATACCGGCAAGGGCGCGCTTCATAAGAAAACGGCGCTGGCCCACGCGGACAATCTGTTCCCTAGGGATTGCGTACATGAATTCTAGAAAATCTCGATCATAGTACGGATAACGTAGCTCGCGAAGCAGCTCCGAATGGAGGACATAGCGCGACACGAATCTTCGATTGGCCTCCAACTTATCAATGTGATCCTGAAAGCTTGGCAAAGCTCCGAACAGCTTTACGCGGAAAGGATAGCCGCAAAAAGCAGCCCGATTGCGAACGACAAAGCTGCAATTGAGCCAGGGAACTGAGTGCATTTCTTTGGGCACGTCTATGCGAGCGGAGAAGAATCCCTGCACTGCTTCCCAGAGTACCGGCAGCCGCGGTTTTCTCATCTTTGCAGCCCAAGCTTTCAGTTGGCGAGAGAGCGCGACGAAGCGTGCGCGTGCCACGAGATTTTGGAGTTCTGGCGTCGGTGTCGGTACGCCGTTGCCTGTGGCTTCATCTCCTCCGATTCCGGAGAGTGTGACGCGATGTCCTTCGGACTCTATATACGCCGCGTACCGTCTGAAGTGTTCAGAAAGACCTCTGTTTGGTGTGGGAGTGGCCGCAAAGCCATCATTGTCAAACTCGGACTCAAACGATGCTCGTGAGCCTGCTTCCTTTTTTCCTTGCGATAAAGCGCCCGTATTGATGTGGACGCCAGCTCGGCCTCGCTTTTGCTCGACTTTGGAGATCCAATGGAGTTCGTTGGAGTCGGGTTCGAGGTGGTCGTAGGAGTCGTCGAACCAGGAGATGGTGTCGAGGCGAGGGCAGTCAACATTGCCGCGGGCTATGACGAGGTCGGCCATACAAACGATGGAAGAGGAGTCCATGCCTCCGGAGAGTTCGGCAAGGACAGGGCAGTCGGAGCGGAGGCGACGTTGGACGGCTGTGGCGAGGGCGGAACGGAAGTGCTCTTCGTATTGAGCATCGGTGCGGTATCGGATGCGCATGCCCGGGTCAAAATCCCAGTATCTGCTAGTGCGGCGGGTTCCGGGTCTGAGGAGCACGGATGAGGACGGCGGGACGGAGTGAATGCCAACGTAAGGCGTCAGGTGCGCGGCAGGAAAGTATGAGAGCCAGCCGGCGATGTACTCTTCGCAGATTTCGAACGTTCTGCCCGCGAACAGGACGAGTGGATCAAGGATGGTGCTCCAAGCTAGGTGCTTGTCGTCAAACGAATAATAAAGATGCTTTGTTCCAATGGGGTCTTTGGCGAGCAACACGGAGCGATGGCGAGGATCCCAGATAGACAGCCCCCAATCCCCGATCAGTTTCCCCAGGCAGTTCGCTCCCCACTTTTCATACGCTGCAGCGACGATGGCCACGTCTGTGGAATTGACGGTCAAGGGGTCGCGCAGTTCGCCAATGAGGTGAGCGCGATTGTCCAAGCGACCGTCCCAGGTGATGACAGCGCCAGAGGGAGACGTATATGGCTGCTTCTCGCGATGAGACTCCTTTGTGGTGTGGAAGGCACGATAGACGATACTTAGGCCGCCCTTCGAATACGATTCGTTGCTGTCGGGACCGTAGGGAGCGAGGGCCGCGCCTACTTTCTCGATGTGGTCCGTAGCGGGCGGCTGGCCGTCGAAATTCCATCTTCCATACTGGACACTCATGATTTGTTCCCTTGCTTCCTGTTCGATCTTGATAGTGCTCCCCGCGACGTTTTGTTGGCTTGAGATGGGCTAGCCTAGGATGAAGCCTGCCATCTCAGTTTGGACCGCAGGGTTGTGTCTAGGTTTATGATCCCCGAGGCACGAAGATCCTTGAGCCAGTCTTCGAGCCGGAGTGTACGCCTCAAAGTGATCATGGGGACTTCTTCGCCGTGCAGGACCTTCCGCAAGACCTCAGAGATTCCTTCCGGGTCTACAATTCCGAGCGAACTACTAAGCATGTTCTGAGTCATCTCCGCGAAATGGGCCCAGTCGTTTGAGATAGCCACCATCGGTGACCGGACAACAAATGCTTTCCCTTTCTTGTTCAGGATCTCGTCAGGCACGATTCCAACGAGCGCACGGCGCATGAGCGAACGGCGTTGGGTCGGGCGCACCAGTTGTTCCCTTGGGATCGCGAACATGAATGCTAGTAGGTCGCGATCCAGATAGGGATAGCGTTTCTCGTAGGGTGGTTCGAATGGCAGGGCGGTTCGCGCCAATTGCCTTCGCAAGGCATCGAGTGTGCTCACGTTTTCCTGGAAGCTTGGAAGGGGACCGAATAGCGTTGTCCTGGAAGGGTAGCCGGTCAGTGCCGCCCAATGGCGCCTCACAAAACTGGACTGCAGCCATGGGGCTGGCCGCACGTATTTCGGGACACCCACGACGTTGGGAGGGAAAAACCCACGGGTGGCTTCCCAGAGTAGGTGGAACCAGGGTTTTCTCTTTTCCAGCGCCCAGACTCTCAGCTGATGAGCGAGGGCGCTGAATTGTGCGCTTGCGAGAAGATTCTCAAGTTCGGGTGCGGGTGTGGGCACTCCGCCCATGACTTCATCTCCACCGATGCCGGAAAGCACAACGCGATTTCCTTGCGATGTCAAACACAGCCCGATTTGCGGAGAAGTGCGGCCATCGTAGCCTGGAGTTGGCACAAAGCGGCCACGAGGAGCTTCGAGCGTTGGTTCGGACACCGGGACTCGTTCCGGATCTTGCCCGCCAACGTTGACGTGCCAGCCGGTGCGACCGCGCTTTTCTTCAACTTTGGTGAAATAGGGGCGCTCGTTCCAGTTGGGCTCAGAGTCGTCATAGTAGGAGATGGTATCGAGACGCTGCGTTTCGGCGGCGCCACGGGCGACAACGGAATCGGCCATGCAGACAATAGATGAAGAGTCCCTGCCACCGCTGAGCTCAGCGAGAACCGGCCTATCGGAACGAAGTTTGCGCTGGACGGCTGTGGCGAAGACGGTGCGGAAATGTTCTTCGTATTCGGCGTCGGTGAGGTAACGGATTTTTTTCTGGGGGTCGAAATCCCAATATTTAGTGACCGCGTGCTTTCCGGGTCTGAGAATCACGAACGAAGATGGCGGCACGGAATGAATGCCGACACAGGGTGTTAGATCCACGGCCGGAAACATAGAGAGCCAACCGGCGATGTATTCTTCATTAAGAGGGAAGGTTTTGCCTGCAAACCGGACGAGCGGATCGAGTATCGTGCTCCAAGTAACCTGATTATTGTCGAAAGAGTAGTAAAGATGGCGCGTGCCGATGGGGTCTTTGGCCAGGATCAGCGAACGATTGCCCGGGTTCCAGATGGAGAACGCCCAATCTCCGATGAGATTGGCAAAGCAATCGAAGCGTCGCTTTTCGAAGGCCATCGCGACGATAGCCAAGTCTGTGGAATCATTTGTCAAGGAATCACCCAGTTCCAGGACGAGCTCAGTCCGATTGTCCAAGCGGCCGTCCCAGGTGATGACAGCACCGGACGGAGACGTGCATGGCTGTTTCTCGCGATGTGATTCCTTCGTGGTGTGGAAGGCACGGTATAAAATCCGTAGGCCACCATTCGAATACGATTCGTCACTGTCGGGGCCGTAGGGGGCAAGCGCGGCGCTGATTTTCTCGACATAGTCCCTGGCAGGCGGTTGGCCTTCAAAATTCCACCTTCCAAATTGGACGCTCATATAGTCGCCTTTGGCCAGAATGTCCAGCCTGTCATTTGCTAGCACCGATCCAAGACCGCGTACATTTCCGGCACATATGGTTTGTCGTTGACCACGCGACCATCCACCTCGACCCAGGCATGCGACTTGAACGGCAACTGTTGTGCCCCAATTACCATTTGGGCGAATATCCCGTGGCTTTTGAGGAGAGAACTCGTCGCTGCCGAGCGCTGCAAGCAGAGCGCTTCTTTCCAGTACCAGATACACGCCATATCGACTGCCGAACAAATGCGTTTCACTGCATCAGGAGGAGGCGTCGTCAATTCCACTGGATAATTGCGAACCTTGTCGTGGAGCGCCGCGAAATTACCTCGCGCTAAGTAGAGATCGAACTGAATTAGCCTCAAGTAGGCTTTCAAAACAAGAAACGACATAGTGCACACCTTCATTATTCACACCGTCAGCCCAGCTGGCGCGGGGAAGCTTGGCTCCGCCTCAGACCGCCGAGCTCGGTTCGTGCTCTTCGACGAGGTGACACTTCTTCAAGTTTTGGAGAAACTGCCGCACGTCGTTTTCGGCGACATCACTGCTCACGCCAAACTCGCGGCTGATCTGGGCCGTAATCGCTGACTCATTGGACCCACTTTTGAGAAGTTCGAGGATTCGCGACCCGACGAAGTTGACGTTGAACATCTGCCCTTGCCGAATATCCAACACAACTGCGCCGTCATAATTGTGTGTGCTGCGCACTGTTCCAGAAAGCCTGTACATCGGAGGACCCTCTTACTTGGTTGGCAGTTGGATTGTCTTGAGTGCACTCTGACACTCTTGCTCAGCTGAAAGCGAGTAAAAGGTGAAAACTTTCGGTAAAACAACATATCTAGGCGCATCTTGCGCTGGTTCAATGACATGCCTCTTCAATGTCTCGCGTCGTCGAAGTCAATGTGTCCGGCCTTGGGTCCTAATCGTTGTCGTTGGCACGCTTCACGACAAAATTCCGGCCGGGCTAAAGCACGAGTCGGCTCGATTCGCATCTCCTGGCCTGACGGGTTCATCTAATCGACCGTGAGTAATGCGTTAGCAGTTTCGGTACTGGATCTTGTAGGGATGCGAGCAGGGGAGTCCGCGGGCGGCGCAATCGCTCGATCAGTGGACTTCGCGCGACACGTGGAGCAGTTGGGATACAAGCGTTACTGGCTGTCAGAACACCACTCAATTTCTGGACTCGCTTGCTCGGCCACACCGCTGCTGATTGGGCACGTTGCGGCAGCGACCAAGACGATTCGCATAGGCAGCGGTGGCGTGATGCTACCGAACCGTGCGCCGCTGGTGGTGGCGGAAACAGTTTGGGACGCTGGAAGCGCTGTGTCCGGGACGAAGTGATCTGGGGTTCGGACGGGCTCCTGGCGGCGACGCTCACACCATGCCGGCTCTGCGAAGGGATTTGCGGCAGACCGGAGATGATTTTCCCGCGCTTTTGGAAGAATTGCAGACATACCTGGGGCTGGAGAAGCCCGGGCGAGCGGTTAAAGCGATTCCGGGGCAGGGAAGCAACGTGCCGATCACACTGCATGGATCGAGCGGCTTCAGCGCACAACTGGCAGGAATGCTTGGGTTGCCATTTGCATTCGCGGCGCACCTTGCTCCCGAGTATTTATATGCCGCCGCGCAGTTGTACCGCGAGCACTTCCGGCCCAGCGAGATCCTCGGGAAGCCGTACTTGATGGTGGCAGTGCAGGTGATTGCAGCGGAGACAGATGCGGCCGCCCGGTGGTTATTTACGACACCGCACCAACGCTTTCTGCGGCTGATCCGAAACCAGCCGGTGGAGTTGCTCCCGCCAGTGGATTCGATGGAGTCGCTATGGCAGGACGGGGAGCGCGCGGCAGTCGAGAACAGGCTGGCGGCAGCGATTGTGGGATCGCAAGCAACGGTGAAGGCGGGGCTGGAGAAGTTGGTGGGCGACACAGGCGCTGACGAGGTGATTGTGGTGACCGATACCTACGAGCATGCGGACCGGCTGCAGTCGTATCAGCGCGTCGCGGGAATTGCCGCCATGATCGAAGTGAAGCCGAACGTGGCTGTGGGAGTCCGAAGACGGTTTCGCGGGTGGCTGAACCGACTCGATCTAACTCTTCGTGCTTATTCGTGGCGATTCCTGGTCAGGTTGAGGCTTGGGAAACCGGCGGCTGGCAGTGGGTAGCCTGTGATAGCATGAATGACTCAGGACCACCGTCTCGAATGATTCGGCCGCTCGAAAGAGTAAGAACCCTCGTGAATGTCGCAAATGTTGTAAGTCGATGGGAGACGACGATGAGCGTGGATGCGCTGAGCTTCCGCCGAACGTTGTGGAGAACAAGCGCTTCCGCACCGTGGTCAAGACAGCAGGTTGCCTCGTCGAGGATCAGGACCCGAGGTTGTTGCAGGAGAGCCCTTGCAATGGCAAGCCGTTGACGCTCGCCACCCGAGAGTTGGCAGCCGCCGGGTCCAATTCGTTGCCTGAGACCATTTGGCAGCGTCGCAACAAGAGCTGAGAGTCCGACGCTCTGAATCACTTCTTCCAATTCATGCTCACTCGCTGCCGGTTGTACAAAGCGGAGGTTAGAGATTAGCGTTCCGTCAAACAGAACCGGATCGCGGGGTAAGTAGCAGACATGCCTTCGCAGACTCTCCAGTTGAATGCTCCGGATGTCCTCGCCTCCAAGGCGGATCGACCCACGAATTGGGTCATAGAGCCTGGCTATCAGTTTTGCGAGCGTGCTCTTGCCCGCCCCGTTCTCCCCGGCCATGGCAACGTGTTCGCCGGGCAGGATTCGCAGAGCAGGAATGTGAAGCAGCATATCTTTCCGTCTCTGATAGCAAAACTCGACAGCGGCGAATTCGATCTGAGGCCGATGACGTTTCGAAAGATAGACGGCACTGGGGGCATTTGCCACGCTCGGGCACAACGCGAGAGCGGACTGCACCCGGCGGATACTGGCGAAAGTCTTCTGGGCTCTGGCGTAAAGATCAGCGGCGCCGCTGAGAGGTTCAAACAGTTGTGTGACAAATCCATAGAACGCTACCAAACTGCCAAGGCTCAGCCTTCCAGCGAGCACGTTCTCGCCGCCGTAACCGATCACGGCGCACATGGCCAGAACAACCGCCAGGGAACTGCATACGGTAAACCGAACACCAGTCGTGAATAGCTTCTGCTGAGATCGGACCGAACGGGCCAGGAGCCGGAAGGCCCGTCGTTCCTGGCGTTTTTCTTGTCCCAATAGTTGTATAGGAATCACCGATGAGATGTGTTCCTCCAGGAAGCTGTTCCACGCAAGTCGATCTCCCTGGACCATGTCAGCGTTAACTGCGAGACGGCTCCGGTAGTGCTGCCGTGTGATCAGAAAGACTGGAACAAGCGGAACAACAGCCAGCGTCAACAGTGGACTGAGCACGAACATCGTCGCCAGCGTGAAACTGGTGGTAAGGAGCATGCGGAGGATCGCAGGCAAGAGGTCAGACCCAAAGTAGGAGACCTCTTCGATCGGTTCTTTGAGTGGGTACATCACGCTCCCCACCGGCGTGTTCTCGTAGTAATCGGCGGAGAGCGTGTCGAGGTGCCGAAGCAGGCTCACTCGTAATGTGAGACCCATTTTTTGGGACGCGGTCAACATCAAGAAATTGCCCACGCTGGTGAGCGCCATCCTCCCCTGGTAACCCAGGAAGATCAGCCCAACCGCCAGCAAAAGCAAGCCTATTCTTTTCTGGGGAATGATCTGATCGATCAGCCATTTGAGCACCAGCGGTGTGAGAAGTGCCAGAAGACTCCCGGCCGTAATGCACAGGAAACTGGCCACGTGCCACCGGAGAAGTGGCCGGATCTGATTTGACAGCCAGCGGAGTTCGCTCGGAAGCCAAAACCACCACCGGCTTCGCTCATGCGAGGGACAGGACAAGCACTCCACCTTAGCGTGAGAGTATGCAGGCGCACTCCGGCCTGTCCAGAAAATGAGTAAAGTGTTCGACGTCCGATCAACTCGGCAGAGTTTTCCCCACAATTCGCGGGATCTCCAAGCAGAGCGATTTCGCGATCCGTCCGGGGGCTCGACAACTCACACGACTTTTCTTGCGACCATGACGACTTGCCCGACCACTTCGACATCGTGGCGGTAACGGAGTTGTTCTGGACGATGGAACTGCTGGGAGTAGGGATGGACAACCAGGTTGCCGTTCTCCAGGCCGCAGCAAGCGCACAGATATGTGCCGTCACGCTTGAGAAGGACATACAGGGGTTGTTGCCACAACGGTTTTGAAGTGAAGTAAACGGGTTTTTTCCTGCGCCGGTTCACGAGCGCCAATAGCCCGTTTGTCAGGTAAGGGTGGAGAACGTCGTACTTGCCGCCAACCCAGAAAAAATCGTTTAGAGAGGCGTCTTTCAGGCCGGAGAGTGACCCGATTGATTCGCGCAGGAAGAAGGGTATTTCCTCGCATCGTTCGAGGAATTGCCCAAGGAATCCACCGCTAGCCAACGTTTTGTCCCGCTCGGGTGCTTCCGCGCGCGGGACTCTGGAAACAAAATGATCAGGTATCAGCTCGCTGCCGGCTTCTTCCGGGACAATCCCGATTGTCCTCAGGAATGAGTGAAATCCTAGGCCGAAGAGCGAGCAAAGGGTAATGGCCTTTTGAAAGTGACGCGGCGCCGTGTTGAGAAGCTCGTAGTCACAGAGGGAACTGGGAGAGATGAAGTACCTATCATCACCTAGAAGATCCGCGACCCTGCCACTTATTCCCGAAGCCTCGCGCAGCGATAAGTGCATTGTGACACGCGCGCTGCGCAACAGGGGGCCAACCTTGCCTTCCTGGGACAATGGGCGTGGTTTCCACTGTTTGGCCAACTCCTTTGGAACGGCGGGCGGTTCAGTGTCGAGTAAAGGCCGAATCTCGAGATCCACCGTGCCTAGAAGCCTTGCCTCTTGAGGACGCCGCAGTTCGACCTGCGCATACGAAACCTTTGTACTGACCGGCACGATCACACTCTCTCCAATGGCACGCAAGCGGCAGCAAAAGAGACCCTTACTGTGTTCAACAAGGAATATGCGGCGGGATGTACCATTCGCCAGAAAGACAACTTTGTCCGGAATATCTAGGTTCACGCGCACGATGCTTCCTGGGGAGAGATCTGGAAACGCTAGCGCGTCTTGGTATCCGATCTTTGCATACAGGAAACCCCGACGGTTGCTTTCGGACAGGGAACCAAGTCGTTTGGAGCCAGACAGCTCCAGCAGCTGACCGAGCGGCGCGATGGGAGGTGCAGGCCTGTCCCCGACTCTGTTTCGGAACCATGGAATCCAGGCATCGGGGTCGGCCAGCGACGAATCCAGGAGAATCGTCCTCCGTGACGGTAGCGAGATCTGCAACCGTGGAATATTCTCGAGATCAGCCCCGAATAAGCGAACCCAGTCCGCCAGTCGATAGCCGGTGATGCGACTGAGCGCAAAAAACTGATGAATGCTCGGAGTGAACGTCCCACCCCGAAGGTCAAAATAGAGATTGTGCGGAACGAAATACGGGGACGAACGGCCGTACAATTTCTCCGACCGCAGTGATACCTGGTAGAGGGTGAGATCCTTGAGCGCGAGGATGGATTGGATCCTCTCGGCAAGGTCCGGAGAGGGTTGCGACTTCGTCCTGCGGCGTCCTGGCACGATCTCTCGCTGCTCCTCCCTGCGAGAATTTTCGGCTTACGCCGATCACCGACGCTCCGTTTAACACCAGAAAAGTAGGCCGCCTTGTTCTGGACCTTTTCCAGGGCGCCTTCTGGTAAATTTGCTCGCGGAGATTCAATCTCTATAGGCAGGACGAATCGCAATTGCCACAACTATTTGTCGCCTGTCCGGTGCTGCGACCAGGCGGAGACCGTTCCCTAACATCAATCGGTATAGACGACCTTCTCCGGCGGAAGAACCGTAGTAGGTCGGCGGTCGCACGCCCGGACAGGGCCGAACAGTAACGATCTCCGGCTGTTCGGGTTTCCGTAAAAGATCATTTACTTTGTGGATAAAGGGATCATTTGCGATACCATAGCCAAATTCTGTAAAGATTGGCACTGCGATGTCGGCCTCGTCATCTAGCCTGGAGCTCGGCAAGCGACTACGATCCGAACGGGAGCATTTGCGCTTGTCCCTTCGACAGGTGCAGGAGTTGAGTCGCGGCATAGCCGAACAACGCAAGAATCACGAATACTATATCGCCCATTCCTCGCTAGCAGACATCGAGAGCGGCAAGCTAGTAACAAATATCTACAAGCTCTACAGCCTAAGCGTCATCTACGGACGCCAATATGAGAAACTCGCAGCCTTTTTCGATGTTCCCGTGGGCGAGGCCGAAAAAGACCACAAGGCCCTGATTTTTCCGCAAACGTATCTGGTAGGAGCTGCCTCGGAACTCGGCGATTCCTCGATGTTGTCGACCCTCGAACTCCGCGAGAGGTTGCGTACCGAACGAACCAACCTCGTGTCAAAGATAGTCGAAGGTTGGAAGGATGTTCCCCCCGCTTTGTTGCAGCAGATGGACTGGCACGATTCGCTTTATGCGTACATCGGGATGCAAGATCACACTTTGGACCCCATCATTCGTCCCGGAAGTTTCGTACAAATCGATTCCCGGCAGAGAACAGTTCCGCCCGTGAATTGGCATGACGAGCATGACCGCCCGGTCTTTTTCTTCGAGCTCCGCGACCGCTATGTTTGCAGTTGGTGCGAATTGCATGGCAGTCAATTGATTTTGGTTCCGACCCCACAGTCACGAGGACAGGCCAGGCATATCCGCTATCCCGACGACGCCACTATAGTCGGACGAGTCACGGCTGTCGCGATGCGTATCGCGGAGACGCGCGATAGCTCGATGAAGGGCTCTCCGCGACCGTGACTCCTCGGAGCAGAAAACAGGTCGAGCTCCTCAACAACTTGGACGGTAGCCTCGGCTCGATTGCCGGGGTGATATTTCGAGGCCGCTTCTAGGGGCTTGGCTCTCTCAACCACTGGCAGGTGTGGGAACCGCTGCTTACGTCTAGGCAGACCTCTTCTCGTCTTTCTTTAACGGCTGCGCTGATTTTCTACCCGTCACTGACCGAGGCGCAATCGGAGTTTCGATGAACACGGGGCGGAGGAAGCGGCACATGCAATCGTGGCATCGGACGGGGCGAAGCAGGAACAAGATTACTAAATCCTCCCAAATGCTCGTAGGGTTTGAGATATAAATCCCGGATGACCGATGGCAGTACGGGCATTCCTCGCGTGCGATCCTGAGCACTTCGATCTCCTATCTTTGTAGCATTTCCAGAAGCTCAATCGCTGCTTGGTCACCCATGCTGGCCGCCCCGAGCAGTTTCAGTTTTGTTTGTTCTGGCGTAAGTTTCGTGATGGTGGCTTGAACGTAACGCTTCCTGGCTTTTGCTGCGTCTTCCGGCTTCTCTTCCATGCGACTCCTTCTTCGGCTGAATTCCCCCTCGGGAAACAGACTCGCACACAATCTTGTTGCTGGTCCTATCTCTTGTTGGTCATCTCCCTCAGCATTTCTTTCGATGTTTGACGCAGCCGTTGGGCAAGTAGGACTGCGAGTGAGCGGTAGAACCTCGTGCCAAATCCCGGAAACGTGGCTATGAGTTCACGTAGGTCGTCTGCCCAGATCGCGTCCACTCGAACTTCGTCCTTGGCAACAACTGCTGCGGTCGCCGTACTGTCTCCTAGAAACGCCATCTCGCCGCAGACATCACCTGCAGTGAGCGTTGCAATCACAGCGCGAGAGGTCGTTCCTTCCAGTTCTACCGATGCCGACCCGTCACGGAGAACATACAGGTGATCGATGCGAGCACCTTCCTTGATGATTTGCTGACCTAGCGTAAAGTCTATCCGCTTAGCCCTGGACTCAATTAGAGTCCAATCGTTACGAGTCAAGTCTTGCAGGGTGCTCGGAGGCATTGTGAGAATTCTATCCCTGCGATGAGTGCCTCTTCCTAATACAAAGGTTAAGGAAGATTATCCTTTGGTCTAACAGACACCGTTGGCGACTCTAAGGGAGATATCGGCTGAGCAGGATGCTAGCCCTGCCACTAATAACACTGTCCCTACCCTTCGCTTCACTCGGGTTGGCCTCATTTGTGCTTCCGTAGCCTGGGCGGCCTCTTTCGAGAGTCGTACGCGCCCAGAGTCGCATATTCCTCGAACAGCTGTCTGTGACGGATGAACATTGCCCTTGTGGAAATCTCGTCAGCACACACTTTTCCCATTCTGGGCCTTTCAACAGACGATTAGGCGATGTTTGTGACATCTATCACGACTTCCACAGGCACTGTGAAATAAGGTCGCAGAATGGACGCGGAAACCGAGATTCCCATCTGCTATGAGGCAGAACTGGCGGAAATTGCGGACCTAGATCGCATGTACCATCTGAATGCGGCCGCCAAGTCGTGCTGACCGCGCCGCCTATTACAGACTGCAAGACCAGTTAGGGCAAATCCGGAGCCGGCTATACGCAGAGTTGGGCGCCGCGAGAAAAAAAGGCCAAAACCACTCAAGCCACCCGCACTTCCGGTCGGAGAACCTCCGCAGAGGAGGATTTCTTCGATGACCGTCAGTTTACCCATCCCGCTGCTCATTATTTGCGCATGTCCACGGGACACCAACAATACTCCACCGAAAACCAAGCACACAGCACGAGCAATTTGCCCAACTCCACAGTTTCACAATCACCCGCGCTTATCGTGATTCCGCGAAAATCGGCCTATGGCTCCAGGGGCGATCCGGTCCTTCGGGAACTCTTGGGAGATGTGACAGACGGCAAAACCGACCACAAACCCATTCTGGTGTATGACGTGCGCCGCTGGGGGCGATTCCAAGACACTGACGAGGCTGCCCATTATGAATTTGGTGCAAAATCGGCGGGCATCCCGGTTCACGATTGCGCGGAGACATTCGCCAACGATGGAAGCTTGCCAAGTTCGATACTGGAGGCCCTTAAGAGGGTCATGGCTGGAGAGTACAGCCGAGAGCTGGGCGTTGAGTTGCTGCTGGTCAGAGACGCCCGGCTGAGCTTGGGTTCTGGCGAGGTAGCCGCCAGCTACGGGTTTTGGTGAAACGTCCGGCCTCAACCGACTGGTAGAGGCTGGATCAATCCCGAACCCACCGATTGAGAAAAGCCCACCCGCCGGTGATCTAGAAGGTAGGCTTATTTGCAGAATAACTGATTCGTTCCGTTTCAGGCTGACTTCCGGGTTGCTCTGACCTTCGCCCATCTTAGCTTTTGTGCGGCGGCAATTCTCCTCCTGCCAGCGGCTGATATCGATCGTTTCTTTGGAACACCGGTACTATTTTTGGTCCGCCCGCGGTCCCCTCTCAGTTTTGACCATCTCAGACGCTGAGCCTCTGCTATACGTGCCCGGCCCGCAGCCGACAACTTCCGCCGTCGTGCAGTCCGGCTTCCGTATGCAGTGCCAAACGCTGACAGCGCTGCAGAGATTCCCTGGATTTGCCGGGTCAGCCGATCATGCTCTTTCTTCAACAGCTGCACAACACCAGCTATTTGTGTCAATGAATCCCCCTCTTGACTGCTTGCGAAATCGGATTGTCTCGACGTAGATCCTGGAGCCCGCACTGCACTTCTACAACTCCAGCACCCCGGCGAATTGGCTCAAGTATACGGAAAAGTGGACCGCGGATGGAAGACAAAAACGGCGCCTCGACTCCCAGGGCAAGCAAAATCGTGAAAGCGTGGCTGACGTTATTGCTGCCTCGCGGACTCGGCGTGAAGGACAGCGTAAACCTTCGCGAGCAACGATCTCCTGGTGAAAGGCTTCTCCAGGAAAGAAGCCTCTTCCATCAACACCCCTTGCCGTCCAACGAGGTCGCCTGTGTATCCCGACATGAACATCGAACGAAGATTGGGATGGAATCCCTTGGCTTGTCTCGCGAGCTCAGCCCCGCTCTTGTCGGGCATGATGACATCCGTCAAGAGCAAATCGATTTCTGGTTGAGAAGCCGCAAGGATCGTGAGCGCATCTTCCGCATCTTTTGCTTCGACCACCCGATACCCGCCGTCTTGCAGGAGCTTGACCGTAATTTCGCGAAGGGTCGCGTCATCTTCAACCACCAATATCGTTTCTGATCCTTGCGAAGGCTCGGCTACTTCATGGGGCAATACAAGTGCTTCAGCCTTTTCTATCACTCTCGGAAAATAGATCTTGAATGTTGTACCCTTACCGGTTTCGCTGTAGACGAGGATATACCCTTCGTTCTGCTTCACAATTCCATACACGGTTGAGAGTCCGAGACCCGTTCCTTGCCCAACCCCCTTGGTTGTAAAGAAAGGCTCGAAGATTTGCGATTTGATGTTTTCATCCATGCCGCAACCCGTGTCGCTCACCACCAAGACAATGTGTCGTCCGGAGCGGGAACCCGGGTGCCGGGAAACGTAGTCGTCGTCCAGCTCGGCTTCCCCGGTCTCGATGATGATCTTCCCTCCGGTGGGCATCGCGTCGCGCGCATTGACCACCAGATTCATTAGGACTTGTTCAATCTGGCCCGGGTCGGTTTGGATGCTGCCGAGCGGGGTCGTCGGTCGGAACTCAATTTCAATGTCTTCGCCGACCAGTCGCAGGAACATTGTGGTTGCGTTATGCACAATGTCGTTTAGATCCAGAATTTTGAGGAAGACAACCTGCTTGCGGCTGAAGGCCAGAAGTTGCTGCGTGAGCATCGCCGCCCGTTCTGCGGCTTTCTTAGTTTGCAACAGATACCGATTCACTGCACTCTCCGGTGGAATCAGACCTAGCGAGAGGTCGCTGTAGCCCAGAATAATGCTCAGTATGTTGTTAAAATCATGCGAAATGCCCGCGGCCAAACGCCCCACGGCTTCCATCTTCTGGGCCTGCCGGAACTGGGCTTCCAGTTGCCGGATCTCGGTCACGTCGCTCGTGATCGCCAGCACACAAGGCTGCCCGTCCAGTTCAATCGATTCCGCCCACACTTCTGCTTCTCGAATTTCTCCTTTCGCCGTCCTGTATCGCGTTTGGTGCTTCGCCACCTGTTCTTCTTCCTTTAGCTGCCGCAGCATCTCCATGCGGTCCGAAGCCTCGCCCCAGAAGCGCAGCTCTGCAGCCGTGCGACCAATCACCTCCCGGCGCTTGTACCCGAGCAGGTTGAGGAAGGCATCGTTTACATCCAGGTAGCGTCCGTCCGCTTCCGTTGAGATCGTGATTGCCAGCGGGTTGTTGCGAAAGGCCTTGCTAAACCTCTCTTCCGATTTCTGTAACGACTCCTCTGACACCCTCTGCTCCGTGATGTCCCGCAACACGCAGGCGATTCGATCGACACCGGCAGGACCTTCGATGGGGAAGTACGACACGGACAAGTCTCTTTGACCCAAGGTGGGAAAGTGGTAAGTCATTTCGTACCGCACCAATTTGCCCAGGAAGCATTCGTCCATATTTGGTTTTACTTGAGTGATGAAAACGTCTTTACCCACGACCTCCTCTACGGAGCACCCTACTACTTGTTGGGCAGACAAGCCGCGAAAGTTCAGAAACGCGCGATTCGCGATCACGTATCGGTATTGCCGATCCACTACCAGGATCATCTCCTCCAGACCTTCCACCACTCTCTCGTATTCCAGCAGAGTCGCCTCTGCCCGCTTGCCCTCGGTGATGTCGCGGAGAGCGATGACTCCGCCAGTAAGAATGCCGTGCTTATCCTTCAAAGGGCTGGCAGAGGCTTCCAGGAGAACGCCATGGGCGACAGAGCGATTGCGTACAAACATCACAGCTGTGCTGGTCTGACCGCAAATGGCGCGTCTCAATGGAAATTGGTCAGAAGGGAAAGGTGTCACCATGTCAGGCAAATACAGCCCATAGTGGTGGCTCCATTCGTGAATATCTATGTTCGCCGCAGCCCGGCCAAGCAGCTTGTCAGCTGCCGGATTCCAGATAACGACTCTTCCTCGCTCATCTGTGACGACCAAACCCTCGGACATACTATCCAGCGCGGATTGGAGCATCAGTGTCTTGCCTTCCAGGGACTGTCGCGAGCGGGCGAGTTCCTCGGCCTGTTTGGCCAGTGCCCTGGCTTGGGCGGCGAAGCTTTCTTCGGCCAGCTTACGCGCTGTAATGTCTCGAATGTTGCACTGAATTACGCGCTTGTCATTTACAGCGTAGACGTTGCTGACGAACTCGACGTTGACGCTCCGCCCACCCCTGGTCTCAAGTGGCAGATGCTCATATCGGATATACTCCTTGTCCTGTAATTCTCGAAACACAGCCTGCGATTCCCGAAGCGGCTTGAATGGGCCGATGTCCCAAAGAGTCTTGCCAATAAACTCTTCTCGGGGATAGCCCAACAGACCAATTAAGAAGGGGTTGACGTCGGTTATCAATCCCGAGTGCGCATCGAGAATCAGTATCCCATCCCGGGATGTTTCAAACAGTCGACGGTATCTGGCCTCAGAATCACGAAGCTCGTCATCCGCGATTTTTCGTTTCAACGCGGGATCATCTTCCGAAGAGTCCGCCACTAAAACAACTCCTCCCCAGTGTCGTGGTGTCACAAAGCGTAGGGCATACCCGAAGCGGCTTAGACCGGAATTTCAGATTTGAGCATCGGTGTCAACGGTCGCTCCGGGACTCACCAGCATATTGCTAGCCAGAGGAGAATACTATTCAGCATTAGTGGACTAAGGCTATTCGTTGGTGAAGGGACGCTAGACGAAGAGTTATGAGTTCTTGCGGGCGGCGATGCCCATTTTTTCAGTCATTCTTACAAGATCAGCCATCGATGAAGCCCCCATCTTTCGCATGAGCTGGCTGCGGTGGGCCTTGACGGTGGCTTCGCTGGCTTCGATCGCATCGGCTATCTGTTTGTTCAGGAGACCAGAAACAACCCAGGGAAGCAGTTCCCGTTCACGAGCTGTCAGAGTCTCAAAGCGGTCCCGGAGCTTTGCAACTTCCGCTTCTTGTACACGTCTCGCATGGTCTCGCTCCAGCCCTTGCTGAATTGCATCGAGCAGTTCTTGGTCACGGAATGGCTTAGTGAGGAATTCAACCGCTCCCGCCTTCATGGCCCGTACGGTCATCGGAATGTCGCCATGAGCAGTGATGAAGATGATGGGAATGTGAATGTTGGCTTCCATCAATTCACGTTGAAAATCAAGTCCGCTTATGCCCGGTAGCCGTACATCCAGTACCAGGCAACTAGGTGCGTCCGGACGTTCGCTTCGGAGGAATTCCTGTGCAGAACCTAATCCCTCGACTCGCAACCCTACGGACTCGACTAGCCTCTTGATGGCGCGACGAACCGACGGATCGTCATCCACCACAAAGACAACAGACGCTACCTCAGTCATGAAGACACCATTGCTACTGCAGCGGTAAGGTAAATTGAAAGAGCGCCCCCTGGGCGCGGGACTCTACTGACAAACGGCCTCCATGGGACTCGACAATCGACCTGGCAATCGATAATCCCATTCCGATACCCTCCGATTTGGTGGTAAAGAATGGTTCGAAGATATTCTTCGCTTGCTGGGGATCGAGCCCGATTCCCGAGTCTTGCACTTGGATCGACACTTCGTTATCGTTCTTGACCGATTTGATGAGCAATTCGCGGGGCGTACGGCTAAGCGAGCGCATCGCGTCGATGCTATTCATGACCAGGTTGATCAACACCTGCTGCAATAGCACCTGGTCACCGACCACGCGCGGAAGATTAGCGCCGAGATCAGTGCGCAACGACACGCCATTCCGGTCTAGCTCACCATGCAAGAGAGTGATGACCTCCTGAATCATCCGATTCATATCCACGGCAATTCGCTCCGGAGGACTCTTCTGCAAAAGTGCGCGGATTCTTGAAATGACGGTGCTCGCCCGGGTGCCGTCACTCACAATTTCCGAGATTGCCTCGCGCAACTGTTCGGCGTTCGGATTCGCACTCGCGAGATGGCGTAGGCAGAAACTGGCATTGGTAATGATCGCAGCGAGTGGCTGGTTGACCTCGTGGGCAATTGCAGCAGCCAGCTCTCCCATCGCAACCACGCGCGCCACGCGAGCGAAATTCTCCTGTGCCTGGCGCAGTTGTTCTTCCGCTCGCCTCCGCTCGGTCACGTCAATACACGAGCCAATGTAACCAGCAAAAGACCCATCTGGATTGAATCGTGGCACCCCTATGTCGAGCACCCATCGAAATTCTCCGTCGTGCCGTCGGAGGCGATACACCATTCTGAACGCCTCTCGGCGATCAAAGGACTGAACATACGTATCCATGCATCTCCCCAGATCCTCGGGATTGATCCCTTCCGCCCAGCCGTTGCCCAGCTCGCGCTCAATTGATCGGCCGGTGAAGTCCAGCCAGGGCTTGTTGAAGTAGACGCAGAGTTTGTCAGTCCCCGCCATCCAGATCATCACGGGAGCGTTGTCGGCCACCAACCGAAAGCGCGCCTCACTTTCGCGTAGTTCTGCCTCCGCGCTCTTTCGCTCGGTGACGTCGCGGCAGGTACCCGCCAGGCGAATTGGCCGTCCTTGCTCATCGTGAAAAACCCTCCATTGCTCCTCCAAGACTTTCACGCGGCCGTCTGCCATGACAATCCGATATTCGACGTTGGAGGGCGCACGCTTGTCGAGCGACGCCTGAAAGGCTGCATCTACCTTCGCGCGATCCTCCGGATGGATAAATTCCACAAAGTCCGGACGACTGGGGTGAAAGTCGGAGGGATCAGTCTCAAAGATTCGATGTGTCTGCTCGGACCAACTAATGTCAAGGCTTGGCCACGCGGTTTCCCAACTGCCCACTTTTGCCACGGCTTGGGCCTCGACCAGGCGGGCACGCTCTGCCGCCAATTGCTTTGCGATCTGGTGCTGGCGCCGCTCACTGCTTTGGAGGGCCTCTTCGGCACGCTTGCGCTCGGTGATGTCTCGTCCGATGAAAAGGCTAGAACCGTCGGAAAGATGTACGAAGGTGGCGGCCGCGTCTACGACGTGCCCGTCCCTTACGCGCAGCTTGAGGTCAGTCCACTCACCCGTTGACGCAGCAATATCATCCGTAACCAGCTGCCGATACTGCGGATCAGGAAAAGCCTCGGCAAATACGTCCAGACCTCGTTCACGTAGTTCTTCCAGTGTCCAACCTGTCCTGCGCTTCCACTCGGGATTGACCAGTTCGTGGCGGCCACCATGGTCCATAAGCACGATCATCACGGGGATATTCTCGAATATCTTCTGGAAAACCTCCTTCTGCCTTCGCAATTCGTCGTCGGCCCGCTTCTTTTCGCTGATATCGCGGATAAAGCCGGTAAATGCTCTGTGCCCGTCACTGTCCATTTCTGCGAACGACACTTCCACTGGAAACTCCTGGCCATTTTTGCGCAGGGCGGTAAGTTCCGTACCGTGCCAGTTCAAATGCCGTTGGGCAGTCGCCAAATATCGCCTGAATCCGGCCTCGTGCAGCTTCCGCATGAATCCCGGCATGAGTACGGTGAGAGGTTTCCCAACCAACTCGACGGGGTCATACCCAAAGATTCTCGCGGTGGCGGGATTAGCCAGCAGGATTCGACCATCCTCATCCATGCTGATCACGGCATCGCTGGCGGCCTCGACAATGACGCGATGCTTCTGCTCGCTGCGCTTCAACTCCTCCTCGGCTCGCTTCCGGTCCTCGATATCGGTTGCGGAGCCGTACCATTTGACTATGCTGCCCGCTTCGTCGTGTAACGGTACCTTTCGAAGAAGCATCAGTCGGTATTCTTCATCAGCCCGCCGAAGTCGGGCTTCAGCTTCGAAGGCTCGGCCAGTCGCCAACGATGAGCGCCATCTTTCCACAACGTCCTCGACGTCCGCGGGGTGGACTACATTGGTCCATCGCCATCCCTCAATTTCTTCCAGAGAAGCACCCACATACTCCAGCCAGCGCTTGTTGAAGAAATCGACATAGCCGTCGGGACGAGCGCTGTGTAGCATCGCGGGAGCCGTATCGATCACGAGCCGGATGCGATTTTCGGCCTCTTTGCGATCTTGGATATCGGTGTTCGAACCATACCATCTGACGATGCGTCCTTCGGAGTCCTTCAGCGGCACCCCACGCGCGAGAAACCAACGATACTGTCCGTCCGCACCACGACGACGAACTTCCTGCTCGTAAGGCTTGCCCTGCGCTCTCGACTCCTCGACGGCTTTCAGCAACGGCTCCTGATCATCGGGATGAACAATGCGCTGCCAGCCTCTGCCTTGCAGTTCTTCTTCCGTGAGGCCCGTATAGGAGCGCCATTGCGCATTTGCAAAATCCAATGTGCCATCGTTTGGACCGCTCATGATCTGTTGCGGGATTGTGTCGATCACGAGCCGGAGCTGCTCTCTGGCATACTGTCGACCCACCGACGATGTCGCGGTGGCCGCGACAAGCACGATCACGGCAACAAGGACAACTCCAGAGTTGCCAGGGGGGGGAATGCTCACGGCGTGGGAAAGGTCCGGAGGCGAAGCTGGGATGAAAGTTGCGGCCGCCATTCCGGTATAATGCATTGCCGAGACAGCGACTCCCATCACGGTGGCGCTGGCCAGCCTTCGAGGAACACTCCATCTGGTCTCCTCGCGTAGACCAAACGCCATCACTAACGCCACGAGAGAAAACAAGATTGCGAGCAAGATGGAACACGTCACCAGAAGGGGGGAGTAACGGGTAATGGCTGGTAATCTCATTGCGGCCATGCCGATGTAGTGCATACCGGCGATGCCCGCGCCCATAAATATGCTACCGGTGAAGGCCTCAACGGGATCCATTTTGTGGCGGCTCGACACATACAGCGCGACTGCGGACGCGAGGACGGCCACCAGGAGTGAGGCCAGAACTGTCGGCCAGTGATACGCGACGGGCACTGGCAGGTGGAAGGCGAGCATTCCCTTGAAGTGCATTGTCCAGATGCCGATGCCCATCGCAAAGGCGCCACCGCCCAACCATGCCAAACGGGCCCGGTTGCGTGCGGCGCTTACGAGCCCAGCAAGGTCGAGAGCGGCATAGGACGCGGCGATCGCGATAAAGACCGAGCGCGCCACTTCGTTGTAGTCGTAGGAGTTGGCGAGCGCCGCGGTTGCAGAGATCATCACGGGGGCTCCCTCACTGCTTTCACGAAATCGAACGAAACTGCCCGAATCCGCAACTCGAAGTCGCAGACCAACACTACTCGCTCATGGCGAAAGACATTGCATCACCAGTATTCCGGCGTTCCGGAATTGTTCAACAAAGCCCCTGCGAGACCCCATCATCCTTATCTCTTTGCGCGACAAGTCTCGGCAGCCTTCGGCGCCCGGATGGGAAGGCTGTTAGCATACACCGAAGGTAGAGGGAATTCCCACCGACTAATTGGACGGTCCCCGTCGGATCGAGCAAAAATCAGCCGCCGCTAATGGACACCAAGAAATGTGGACATGGACTCCTGAAGGGGGACCTATCCAGAAACGGGATTCGAGAAGATCTCCTCGAAACCGACTTCGGTACAAACGTCGTCGGAATCAGCGTTAGACCTGACTTCCCATCAGCCCGTCACTCTGGAAAAACATCCTCACGTTAGCGGAGTTCGAACTCCGTGTCCGTTCTTGCGGTTTTGCCTGCGGGGAGAATCAGCATTCCAATCGAACGAATGGCAGTCTTGTTTCGTCCTGCCCATGTGAGCGGTCTTGAACAGACGCAGCAGATTGCTGCTGATAACTTTGCGTCGCGTGGTTCTCAAGGTTATGACCGCAAGAAGTCGCGTCATCGCTCCGGGAGGCGCCAATGACATTCAAACTCAAGACCCTGTCGTGTTTCGTTGCAGGCGCGGGGATTCTTTTTTGCACATCCACTTCGATCGCAGCAAATCGCCTGACTCCATCAGCTAAGTCAGTCTGGCTCGCGGAGCTCGACCTGCAGGTCCTTCTCGATCGGGCCGACTTCTCGCCGGGTCAGATCGATGGCATGAGCGGAAAGAACAGCCGCGAGGCTTTAGCGGCGTTCCAGGCCGCGCGCGGGCTTGCTCCAGGCGGGCGGAGTCGTCGGGCTTTGCTCCAAGCGCTCGGAGCCGGTACGGTTAAACCGACCGTGTCTTATATGATCACCGCGGGAGACGTCGCGGGGCCGTTCAACAAAACGATTCCAGCAGACGCCTCGGAGCAATCCAAGCTGGCGGGCCTTTACTACACATCCGTGCTGGAAGAACTCGACGGGAAGTTCCACTCGGCAGCGGCTCTGCTCAAGCGCTTGAACCCCCGCGCCCGGTTCATCGAGGGCGAGCACATCCGTGTCCCTAACGTATTGCGCGCTGAACTGGTGGAGCCTGACGTTGAGCAAGGCGCGATCGTAAGTGGCAAAAGCGCGCCAACCGCTGGCCAGAATGGCAAGCCTGCAACCGCCCGGGGTCGGGCCGTCAAGCTGGTCGTCTCGAAAAAAGCATCGGTCCTGAAGGTGTATGACCAGGAGGGTCGTGTCATCTTCTACGCACCCGTCACGAGCGGCAGCAAGCACGACCCGCTCCCGTTCGGGAATTGGGTCATCACTGATGTGGTGCGAAATCCAACCTACAACTACAACCCCGACTTGTTCTGGGACGCCGATCAAGCAAATCCTAAAGTGAAGATTGCAGCTGGCCCGAACAATCCGGTGGGCGTGGTCTGGATGGGGATCAACGTACCGCACTACGGCATACACGGCACTTCTGAAGCGGGCGAGATCGGCCACTCCATGTCACACGGGTGCGTGCGAATGACAAACTGGGACGCAACCAGGGTCGCCGACTTGGTGCGAGATGGAACACCAGTCGTGTTCGAGGAATAGAAAGCGAAGCTCTTCTCGCACGTGGTTCGACGCGGTACACCGTCATCCAGTCGGTCATCCAGAGAGGAACAGAGTTGAAGCTGTGCGGTTGCGTTGCCGTACTCTTTTCGGCGCTTCTTGCTTTCGGCGCGACCTCTTCCATTCGCGAGATGACTCCGCCCATCAGCAGACTCGCTCTCGCGGATCTACGGGATTCGTTCGAAGAAGTTCACAACGGGCACCGTCATGAGGGGATCGATATTCTAGAACCGAGAGGGACACCCGTGCATGCTGTGGTATCAGGAACCATCCGCAAACTGTTCCTAAGCAAACCGGGTGGCAACACCATCTACGAGTTCGACGAAACGGGAGAGTATTGCTACTACTACGCGCACCTGGACCGGTACGTTGAAGGTTTGAGGGAGGGAGTGCGGGTCGAGCGTGGGGATGTCATCGGGTTTGTGGGATCTACGGGAAATGCCGATGCGCGCACTCCGCACCTGCATTTTGCAATCTTCGAGTTGGAGCCGCAAAGACAATGGTTGAAAGGAAAGGCGGTAAACCCATATCCAGGCCTTCTGGACGCGGTGAAGAGGGTGGAGTAGGACCATCTTCTCATGCGGGTGGCCAGACGGTTCGTCTGACGATGTCGTCGAGACCGAGTCCGGCACGTGCATTCGGTCCGCCTTGCGATGACTCCCGAATAGCCGACAAACAGAGAGTAAAAGACAGTTCTGCACCAACGACGGCTGCCTTTGTTTCGGGCCGGTCGGGTACCTAAACCTGCTTGGGGTGATCGGCGCAAACATGGGACGTAAACTCTTTGTCCCGCTGCAGCTCGAAGTTTCGCATCATTTCATCGAAAGACCGACCGGTCGCGGTTTCAGTAGGTTTGAACCGCCAGCCACATTCCGAACAACCAAAACCCCGAAAATGCTGTTGTTCAATCCATATCAGCTTCCGACTCATGGTGGGCCTCGCCGCTGCATGACATCGCCGTCTAACCTCATGCCAGCGCCCGCGAGCGTTTTTGTATGCGGGTGCCAAGGTGTAATTCGCAATCGGTGCTGCGTTCGCACCCGCATACTGATTGCATTCCCCCCTTGTCTGCAAAAAGGGCTGACGAAGTTTACATGCTCTCGTGCGAATGTCAGTTCGATACCCTACATACGCAGAAGTTTTTTGCCCGTGCGCCCCCGACTCTGGCCTTCGTTGGAGGTAGCAGGCTCGCTTAGGTACTGGTTCAGGTTTTGTGCGTCTTGATGCGGTCAGTATTGCTCAGTATCAGGGGTCGTATCGAGCGTAGTGTTGCTAAGCCTTCGGGAGTGGGTTTCGCATGTCCTTGAAGAATCCAACTTGCTTCGCTCGACAGGACAGCGACTTCATCCCCTCATCTCCGAAGGGTTCTCGGTACTGATATTCGTCTCTTAAGGATGGTTTGTGGAAAACAAAGGCCTCCAGGTCGTGCAGTCTGGCGAAAGGACGAATACCGAAGGGAAACCAGTCAGCAACCTAATACTTCTCTCGGTTTCCGACAGCGACTACAGCTCTTTGCGTCCTCTTCTCGAATACGTCACCTTGCCAAACCATCTCGTCCTTCACGAGGGGACTGGCAAGGTAGAATCCGCGTATTTCCCGAATCGAGGTTTGATTTCTCTTGTAGTCGTAATGAAAGATGGAAAGACTGCTGAAGCCGGCATAGTTGGCAATGAGGGCTTTATTGGGATCCCGGCGGCTGTTGGCCTGAGCAGGAGCCCGCTTCAAGCGGTGGTTCAAATCACGGGGGATGGATTTCGGGTGGGGGTCTCGGCTCTGCAAGACACCTTGGAATCTACTCCACGCCTGCAGTTGATGTTAAGTCGATATGCCGTAGTTCAGGGGATGCAGGTTGCACAAACAGCCGCGTGTAACCGGCTGCACAATATCAAGCAGCGGCTTGCTCGGTGGTTGCTGATGACTCAGGACCGAGTGGATTCGGAATCGCTGCCCATCACCCATGATTTTCTCGCAGCCATGCTAGGAACAGATAGGCCTAGCGTAAGCTTGGCGGCTGGCGTTTTGCAGAAGAAGAAGCTCATCGAGTACACCCGTGGCGCAGTGAAGATCGTGAACCGCAAGAAGCTTGAAGACTCGGCCTGTGAGTGCTACGGGATTACCCAGCAATACAATGGCGAACTGGGCTTGAAATAAGCCCCAAGATAAGACTCCGCCTGCTCTCAATCGCGATTCTAAGACGCTGTTGTTGATAAATCCGTGGCTTGTTGAAAAACTCACTCGCCGGAAAATGGTCGAACAAAATTCGCAATAGGAAGCCCTACAAACGGGGATCTCCGTTTTGGTAGACACTTTCTATTTCCCAGATTCCGGCTATTTTGACAAAACAGGAGTTTTTCAACAGCCACTCTCCATTGCGCTCATCGAGCCTGTGACCGGGGTTTTGAGTGAAACTGCCTGTGGCTGTTGAAGAACTCTTCCTCGGCGGCAGCGCGGTCCTCCCGACGGCGCCCTAGCTGAAGCCGGCAATTTCAAAAGAACACCCGGCCCAAGGGAAGACGCTGGACTCCCGTCGGAGATGCGCGGATCACCGCCGAGGATCGCCCCTCCGACCGCAAGCTGAGTAAATCCTTAGGCCGCTCGCTGGGAGCCATTCAGCAGCGGCGTTACCTCCTGTGGCACTGACGAGTATGTCCTGTCTGTGGAGCAATTCTGCTCAGACTCGGGTTGTGCGATTCGACTACGCTTGAAGTTGCGGATTGAATTTGGTAGGGGTTGTTGCAGCCCAGCCCACGGAAATTCGCAAGCATCAAGGAGGTGGTTATGGCCAAAGTGATTGAGTTTTTCGTACCCTCGATGTTCCGGAAAGCTTTGACAGAGTCTTGGCGGCGGCAACACGGAAAGATTATAGAGTTTTGCACGCAGGCACGGAAATCAGCCTAAACAATGAAGACCTTGGCACTCACGTCGCATCGGAAGCATCTTCATCATTGGTACAAGAGCTTGGCGGGAGGCTTTCGGTGCGCTTGTGAGGCGTGGCGTTGCGAGTTTGCGGCAGGAAGCAAGGTGTGTGACAGAGCGTCCGAGCACGGTACCAGGTATTGCCTTGGTCATCTAGCGGTCAAGCCACAGTGATTCCTCATTAAAGAGAAGAGCCATGATGACCGGGCATTGAGGTCGCTCAGAATCCAATTCGGCAGAGTTTTCGAGCATCGAATGCGCGAGGGATCGTCACGGCACAAAAGGTTGTAATTCCTCAATCATATCGAGTGGCCGGTTCACCTGCTCTGTCACCTGGCGCACGGAACAAAGAGGCGGCTACACTTCCCACCACAAGTTTTGCGTTTGCTGCATGCATGTGAGAGCCGCTTGTGAACCTGTAATCCACAAGCACGATTTCGGCATCAGGTAGCCCAGCAACGCACTCTTAAGACTCGGTGTTGATCGAAACATTCCGTGGCCAGAACTCTATGAACTTGACGAAAGCCAAAACGCCGCGCGGATCGTGAGAGAAGCTACCGAGGAACAATTCTCAAGGCTGCGGTCCGTGAACACACCGAACGTCTGCGCCAACTTGCGGCGGTCGCAGCCGCAAGGTCGAGCACTCCAATGTAGGAGAAATCGGCGATGATTAGGGCGGACGTGGTATCGGTGCCCTCCTCACATCTGGCCTAGCGGGGTTGGCGCTTTCCGCGAGTGAACTTGAACGCTGGGCTGGGTGCGGCTGATGCCTTCAATTCTGTCGATTTAAGAATCGTTCTCCTGCCATGATTCAGAAAATCGATGTCGAGCTTGTCCTCTCGAATCTCGCTGACTTGCCCAATACCGAATGTCGCGTGCTCAATCCAACTTGCGGGTCTCCACTTCATCAAGGTTGCCTTTCCCCCACCGCATTTAGGTCCTTCAACAGACTGGACGCCCTGAACGACCAACGTGATGCTATCGGGAACCCGATTCCGCCGTTTCTGTTGTCGAACTGGCTTACGTTCTCGATGATATGTCGCAAAAAGGGTACGGGGCTGGTCAGAATTGCACACCTTATCAAACTGGAGGGGATGACTATGTTGACTCTCAGGCGATCCTCCGGATGACCCTTCATTCCAACCGCATTGGCAGCGGATGGAATCCCATAATCGCGCTTTCCCCAGGAGTGCCTTACGGGAAGCCTCTTTGCCGAGAGTCAACCAGATACATCGTTGTGGCGATCCATCCCAGCAAATCCAGATGCTGGGCCTTCCGCGTCCAGTGACAGGAGCAGGCGGAAGATTGACAACGAGTTCGAATGATGGCAGCGGAGGAAGAGAATTGGAGTAAGATACCCAATATGTCTGGTTTCCTGCAATGTTAGCCGAGGGCGTGTGGGCTGAAGTCCAAGTCGGCAAAGTACACCTGCGGCTCTTCTCAGAGAACAATGCTCAGGGTACGCAAGCGTCGGTCTACAACGTCAACGCGAAGACCTGGATTGCACCCTCCGAAGAAGTTGAAGATATCGAGGAGGGCAAGGAAAGAACATCAGAGCACGCCCGAGCGTACCTTAAGGATGTCGCAAACTCAGAACTGCCGCCGTTGGAGTGGAAGGCATCCCGCTCGCGGTAGCACGTCAGGAGGCCCGATATCCGAATAACCTTCTGCACTCAGGTCTCAAAAACGTGCCGAAGGTGGGAACGTGAAGGCCAGCGAGCATTTGCTCCGACGGTTGCAAGTGGCTACACGTCCTAAGAACGGCGGACCCGCTTGATGTGCGCCACTGCTCTCAATGGTCACATCAATCCTCACTTCGTCTTAGGGTTGTCGTCGCCGTAGCCAACGCGTACTTCGTCCTTGTCAACTGACCGCACTTCATCGCTGTCGATGTCCACGTTCACATCTTCGTGACTCACCACTCTGGAGCCATGCGGAACCACGACCGCCCCATCTTTCGGTACGGTCATCCCCACGTTCGCCAGTCCAGTCAGACTCGTGGCCAGCGCGTGTAGTTCTTTAATGGTTTCCTTTGTCTTTCGAAGCGCCTTGCTGTAGTCCTCCATTTCCAAGTATCCACTTATGAGTTGCAGATGGCTCGTCATTCTGTGAACCGATTCCTTCACCGCTTTCAGCATGTCATCTCCTCCTCTGTTCCACGGAGAATCATAAACCGAGGGCATCTCTCTTCGCGTCGTCGCCTACAGAAAAAGCTCGGGCGACATGAGGATACCGATGGCCGTGCGAAGAAGAAGAAACACTGCTGGCTAACATTGCAGATTTCAATTCTCCTACCTGAAAGGTGATCATACGCTTCCATTCTCGGTATGTTGTCAACTAAATAGTACGGAACAGCAATAGGGCGGGTTCGAATGTCGAGCCACCCGCAAACTTAAGAGCGAACATGTTCACAATTGACCAGTTCGGGAGTTCGCTCGGGACTAGTGTAGTATCAGAAGGCGGTGTTAGATGGCTGCTCCAGTCAAAGTACCAATCGCACACAATGTTCTGATGATGGATGACAAATTGCAGGGGGGGGGGACCAGTGAGCGTAGCCGCGATACTGGCTGAATATAAGACTTCTTTAATCGCCGATTGGTTGACACGAACGAAGAGGACGCCCCAACTCAACCACCTTCATCTCAGCGATGAGCAGCGCACTGGACATCTTCCGAAGTTGGTTGACGATCTGGTAGCGCGTCTGGGCAGACCCAAGTTGCCCGATAGAGACAGCGATGCCATCGCATCCCCGGCGGCCGTCGAACATGGCAAGCTGCGACGGACGCAGGGCTATTCTTCCGGCATGCTGATCCATGAATCACGAATCCTTCAAGTGACCATCTTTGGGACATTGCACTCGCATCTGACCGATCTGGATTTCAGCGTGCTCTTGCCGGATGTCATGATTATCGCAGACGAAGTGGATGCGCAGTTGACCCAAACAATGGAAAGTTTCACCCATTCCACGCCTAAGTCGGCGGCGGCGCAGCTTGTCAAGTCGAAGGGATGAGTCCGGGCTGTCGGCATTCCAGCCGTCAGCACATGACGTGTTTACCCGGTTCTAATCTCCCGCCAACATCTATTAACCATCTCTGTAACTGTTCACTATTGAACATGTTCCAAGATACACCTGCGCCACACTGGACTCAGTTCGTGACGAGAGGCGGTGCTGTATGACTCTTTCCGACCCACTTTCACATAAGGTTCTCCTCGTTGATGATGACGATGCCATTCGCACCATGATGACTTTGACGCTTGAGCACAAGGGCTTCGCTGTCGTCGCTGCCGCCAACGTGACTGAGGCTCTGAAGCTGATCACGACCGAGAGTTTCGATGTTTTAATCACCGATCTCCATATGCCGAACCCCAGCGACGGCTTTGCGGTAATTACCGCGATGCGCCACATCCAACCGAAGGCACTTACGCTGCTGGTTAGCGGCTATCCCGATGTGAAGAGCGCCATGGACGCCATTCTTCTGGAAGCGGATGAAATCATTGTGAAGCCATTCGAGACCAAGACACTCGCTGATCTCGTTCAGGATAAGCTCCTCACTCGCAAACCCGCCGCCGTGACACCAAAGGAAAGAGTGGCGGCGATATTGCAGCGTTGCGCTGGCCTCATCGTCGAAGACTGGCTGGCGAGGGTGAAACAAAACACGGAGCTTAGCCGCGTTGTTCTTAGCGATCAAGAGCGCACGGGATATCTTCCCAAGCTGATTGCCGATGTGATTGTGCGCTTGAGATCGCCCCACATTACCGTACAAGACGGCGATTCCATCTGTTCCGCTGCTGCTGTCGCCCATGGCAAATTGCGAAGGTCGCAAGGCTACACGTCTGCCATGCTGGTGCATGACTCACGAATTCTACAAGTCACCCTGTTTGGGACGTTGCAGAAGAATCTGAGCGCTCTGGATTTCAGCCTACTTTTGCCCGATGTTATGACCATCGCGGATGAAGTGGATTCTCAGTTGACGCAGGCGATGGACGGCTATACGAGGGTCGTGGGGACGACAGCGGCGGCGTAGGCGAAGGCTGCAAAAAGAAATATCATTCTATGTGTCGCCGTCCGATCCACGACCCGTAAAGGGCCAAACACAATCCGGAGGCCACTGGAGTGTAGCTTTCCGGATAACGGCAAGGCGCTCGGACAACTTCGGTTCACTACAGTGGTCGTCCCGATCAGGCGACGGATCGGCAAATGGTATCTTATACATCATAGGTGCCTCCCTCACGAGAGCGTGGCGCAGCCATTCGCTTGGCTGCGCCACTAGACGAGCAACCGGAAAGACCGCCGGGGGGCAGCCACATCAGTTCCTCTGCCTCTCCTAACAATCTGTTTAATTTATGGTCTTCACCTACGGACTGTCTGTTCAAGATTGCTCAGGTTTCAAAGGTTCGGAAATCTCAAGGCTTTTTCCAGTCTGCACGAGCACGATTGATACGCCAGCGAATACGCCGCCCGTGAATCGCTGGCCATGGGCTCCCACCGAGCGTACTACTGTCCCGCCTGCGCTACTCGTCGCCGCGCTGCCTAGCTCTTAGGTGCGTTTCTTCGCTTCCTCTGCCAGCGCCTTCTCGGCGTCCAATATCCAGTGTTGGATTCACCTTTCTAATGCCGCTGTCGGTGACGCCCTCATAGGCTTCTTTGAGGGTGGCAAGGTCTTTCTTGATCCGATCTGTCTCCGCTGGGGAAAGCATGGCTGCCAGTGTACGCTTGAAGACTCAACGAGTGGCAATCGGGCGATCAGGTTCCATGCACCTGAGGCACGAGGAAATGAAGGCGGGGCTATCAGGAATAACGACATGCCCACACTTCACGCAGACCGAGCGCTTATCGCGGGGTCATGATCTTAAATCCGTCCCCATCTACACAGTATGGGCAGCGTACCTTGTCCATAGCGTAACCTCACTCTATCGGCCGAAGGGGATCATTGCCACTGAGCCACGTAGTCCTAGGAACGCGCGCTCTCCTCTGAGAGTATAGTTAGCAGCCTGTGGCGAAAGTGCGCCCTTCGGCCCCCGTATGGCTGGCTCACACGCTCGACCGCTGCACCTCGTAAAGCAGCTGAACGACGCTGTCCGGAAACTGTTGTACACCGAGATGGTATCGAGACGCCGACCCGGGAAGCCCTGGCGCGGCTGGACCGGAAGCGCAAAAGCGGACCTCGAATAAAGAGTGGAGGAGTGCGGCGGACGAGGACGCGCGGATCACGAAGGTGAAGGACCGGCGGACGCACTTGGCACACAAAGCAGAACCCGCGGTGGATCTGGACACGGGCGCCATCGTGGCCGTGACGCTCCAGGCTGCCGACCATGGCGTTACGACGACGCTGGATGAAACGTTATGCGAGGCGAGCGAGCAGGTAGCAGGACAGATCCGACCGGAGGCCGAGCTGCGGGCCCAGGAAAAGCCGAAGGTCCACCTGCAAGGATCGAAGAACTGGTGACGGACAAGGGCTACCACAGCGGTGCGGTGGTCAAACGGGTGAAGAGTTATGAGGTGCGCAGTTATATTCCGGAGAAGAAGCAGGAGGGACGGCGCGACTGGCAAGACAAACGTGCCGAGCAGCAGGCGGTTTACGCGAACCGGCGACGGGTGCGAGGCGACTACGGCAAGAACTTACTCCGACGGCGCGGAGTTGATCGAACGCAGATTCGCGCACTGCTACGAGACCGGCGGTATGCGACGCTGTTATCTGCGGGGGAGGGAGAACATTCTGAAAGCGGCAGTTAGTACACGTGGGAGCGTTCAACTTGAGCCAGGTTCTGCGAAACCTGCTGGGGAGCATTGGTATCGTGCCTAACGACTGCACACTATTAACGACAAAGTGATCCTGATCACATTGAACGACGGAAGAGATTCTGTACTCTTCTATTATGTATCGCATCGGTAGAGATCACAGAGGCCCGATTCTCGTCTGTGGTGCCTGCACACACACTGAGCGAATCGAAGACTTTAACGGAAGCGTTGGAAACCCACGCACGCTGGCGGCTCGAGCAATGCTGAAGCACATCCATGCTGAGCACAGCCGTGAAACCTCACTTACGTGCGATATCGATGGTGATGGAACGTCAACATGCGCCCCGATAGCCCTCCCGCACTAGTAGAAGGGAACGGCTCAGAGGAGAACCTGCACTTTGGGCCATGTTTTCGGAAAGGATAGTTCGTATGCGAAATGTGTTTATCGAGAGATGGCCGTTGCTCGTGAAGGTCGTGCTCGTAGCGGGTGCCGTTCTGTTCGTTATGATTCGCTGGGCTTGAACAAAAACCACTTCGATGCCTCTAAAGAGTGAGTGGGGCCTGTGACGAGTTCGTTGCGATGGTCAGGGGATGCCGGGCGCTCGTTATATCAGTCGAAGATCGGCCCGCGCCTCGCTCAAGAGTCTGCGGCTGTCTTGACTTTCGACACCGCGGGTGAAATGATGTCTCAACGACTGCGGGCCAAGTTTGTTCCTTCATTTGACAGTCGTTCTCACCTTCTTCCGCATTCATTCGGGCATTCGGAACTCTTGAGGGTCGAATCATGCCACTCCTCGCAGCACCCAAGAAAGCTGTCAAATTCGATCCCAAAGTATTCCTATCGACCATCGACGGCGGTCGGAAGATCGCAGCATTCTCAAAGAGGGAAACGATCTTCGTTCAGGGCGGCCCGACCGATGCAGTCTTCTACATCCAAAAAGGAAAGGTAAAACTCACTGTTGTGTCGAAGATCGGGAAGGAAGCCGCAATCGGCATTTTGGACGAGGGTGCTTTCTTTGGAGAGGGTTGCCTTACCGGGCAGACTCTCCGTCTGTGCTCCGCAACCGCAATGACCGATTGCACCGTGATGAGAATCGACAGGAGGTCCATGGTCGAAGTGCTCCACCGGGAACACACGTTCTCCGATATGTTCGTGGCATATTTGCTGGCACGGAACATCCGGTATGAACAGGACTTGATTGATCAACTCTTCAATTCCAGTGAGAAGCGACTGGCTCGAATATTGCTATTGTTAGCTCATTTCGGCAAGGAAGGTAAGCCCGAGACCGTCATTCCTCAGATGAGTCAAGAAGCCCTCGCAGAGATGATAGGCACTACTCGCTCGCGGGTCAGTTTTTTCCTGAACAGGTTCAGGAAACTGGGATTCATCGATTATCACGCTGGCGATGAATTACAGGTTCACAGTTCTCTTCTCAACATCGTTCTCCACGACTAGCTTCTGTACCGGAATCCCAAGGCTCCCACGTTGTTCCCGTCTGCAATCTGTCATGTTTCTAGATTAGTCATCAGGATTGAGCACTTTGGATCAGACGAGCCATCCTTTCCAAGCGCATGCTTTACCTATAGGGAAGATGAACAGGGTTAGCGAACCCTCCGGAGTAGCGGGAAATGGGACGTATCCGTAAACTGGAACCAAAACCAAGCAAAGCTCCACCACCGCCTTTGTCCCACGCCGGAGCAACTGCTGACGCAGACCGGGCGAAGAAGCCGCCGGTCGGCCAGCCCCCCGCTCCCGATGCGGAACTGAATCCCGGCGATCGTGTTATGGGTTTGGCTGATTTTGGAAAACCGACTGGAGAATTCGGGACCGTTGAGAAAACGAACGAAGACGAAGCCCTTGTGAAGTGGGATGACGACGGTCGTACGCGCCAGCGCCAACCATCACTCAAGAAAATCAGCGAATAAGTTTCATGTCCCAGTGAAGCCACCAGGTACATAAATGATGCACTCCTAACGGGCGGCTCGAGTGCGGTCGATTTGCTGCGCTCAGTGCGTCCGCTCTGTACCTGCCCACTCGGGAAAACCCACAACTTTCAAATACCGAGCCGTATTGACCAGACTCTTGAACGCCGACGGTCGAAGCTTCAGTCAGCGCGGTTCCAGGAATGTGAATCTGCGGCAAAGGAGAACGACATGCCCCTTGAAGCGATCCTGCACGAAGTTGATCAACTCAATAGAGTGAGCACACGTCTTGAGGCGCTTGCGGCGCGCCATCCGCTCGTTTCGGAAGCACTCATGACCATAGCAGGAAACGTGCGCAGCACCGCCACCCTATTGGCTGTGCTGGTTGTGGCTAAAGGCCCAAAGCCGATCTGAGTCCAGCGGACAAAACGCTCAAGAACCCGACCACTGCGGTGTTACTGGAGCACAAGCAGGAAGGCATGGGCGCCGAAGCCGTGGCCTGCCACATCAAGCAGCGGGTTCCCAATCTCCCGGTCATCCTGGTATCAGCTTACTCTGGGATGCCGGAGCGAATCCTGTGGCTGGCGGATGACTGCATCATGAACTTCCGGAGTGACTGGTACCGATCATCGAACGAGCGCACAGACCAGTGCCACCCCCAACGAATCGTTGCAGCGCAAGCGGGAGGCGTAAGTATTTTCACTGCCCCGCTTTCGTGGCAATCTGCTCTATGTTGTTCAGCGCTATCGAACAACTGCGATTGCAAATGGGGATTGTCACAAGGATTTGCACCGTTCGGTGCAAAAAAGTAAACGTTCAAGCTCATCATCGTTGCTTCTTCTCGCACCTCGTATATTTCACCACCTGTCCAAAGTAGAACAGACAAGGACCGGCCAGTGATGTAACTTACTCCCCATCTTAGTCGGTGAGGCTGGCGTGACATACGCCGTCCCCGGTGAAAGGAGTATCTCTGTCGTCCGCTTGGTGGCGTAGTGGTGATTCACCAAAAACAACCCCACGGCGCCACCGTTCCCCTATGCCGGATTTATCGATGCCGAGGCTGTCCGTGCTTCGGCGCGCAGCACGCTTCCAGACGAGCCATCTGAAGATATGGATCACGTAACGCTTCTTCGAGACAAGATCGCACGTTTCCGCGAGGAGATCGCCGACATCCAGGAATTGAACGCCCGGTTTCCGCCTGCGTCCCGGAACGGTACAGTGGCCCAAGTCGCTCACGGACGCAGGCAGGCACGCCTTCAGGCAATCCAGCATCAGCTTATCCAACTCGCAGACCTTGGCCGCAAAGTTGTTTCGACGGAAAGAATCAATGAAAACCCCTCCCCCGACTCCAACCCGTCAAGAGGAAGCGAGTGGCGTAGACTCTAAGCATTCTCGCGTAACGCGAAACGCCGATTGACTCGAATCGAATCCGCGGCACGTCAGACTGAATGGCGTTCCTTGAATTCGTCTATCTTCTCACTGGCTGTATTCTTGGCATTTTTCACCGGCTGACTGCTCCTGTTCCGCCTCTCGTGTGCCTTGTTCGTTGTGACGTTCTGCCGCGATTCTCGAACTTCTTTGGCAGCGTCTTTTACTTTGCCCCACGTCTCCTTAGTCGCACCCTTGGCTTGATCCACAACTCCCTGATTGGCTAGTTTGCTAGTTTCTCGTTGCCGAGAGTTTCCCCAACGCTTTGCTTTACCTTTCCGACCGCCTGCTCCTTGCAAGACATCTGATCCTTAGTTCACTGTTCTTCTCCTTAGTCGCCGAAAATGCGGCTTTCTTTCTGTACGTGAAATATGGAAACCCCCGAAAGCGGGTACTTGGCCCATTGGTGCAACATATCTGCCGCAAAAGCCCCACTCTAGAACCAGTCTCATAAATGGTGATTGAACCTACTTAGCTAAAATGTGCTGCGTCCACGAAAATCGGCAGAAGAAGGGTATGCGGGGACGATGGGAGCTCAGCGATGCCGAGTGGCAACTGATAGAACCGGTCTTGCGACCGAAGCGACGTGCCGATGGTCGTGGTCGCCCATGGCAAGGATACGCAGGCGGTGCTCAATGGAATCTTGTGGGTTTTGGGCACGGGGGCACAGTGGCGCGAGTTGCCCAAGAAATATCCACCCTACCAGACCTGCCATCGTCGCTTCCAGCAGTGGGTGTGGGAGGACAAGTTGGGCATCTTGCGCGTGCTGGCCGAGGAGTTGCACACCCGAGGAAAACTGGAAGTGGAGGAGGCTTTTATCGACGCCTCCTTCACCGGGGTTAAAAAGGGGGCCTCGCGGTCGGGCCTACCAAGCGCGGCAAGGGGACGAAAATCATCGCTCTCGCCGATGATCACAGTCTTCCTCTCGCCGTTAATATCGAAAGCGCTTCGCCGCACGAAAGCCAACTCGTCGAAGGAGTCCTCGGACAGAGTTTCCTCGACACTCTTCCCGCACGACTGATCGGGGACAAAGCCTACGACAGCGACCGCTGGGGTCGAGATCTGGCCCAGCGCTATGGCATCACGATGATCGCTCCACATCGCGGGGAGCGCCGGGAGCCGACTCAAGATGGCCGTTCCTTGCGGCGCTACCGCAGGCGCTGGCGAGTGGAGCGACTTTTTGCTAGGCTTCATTACTTCCGTCGGCTGGTGATCCGCTGGGAGTACCACGCTGAAAACTTCCTCGGCATGGTTCGTCTGGGTTGTATCAAAATCTTGCTCAGACGAGTGTTTCGCTCAGAAAGACGCAACATTAGATTGGCAGCAATGCGACCAATGAGATAAATTCAGCGCATATGATCGGTCGGTTCACGGTTTGGGTGATGTTGGCGGGGATGGCTTGGGCGTGTGAAACCCAGTTCGCTTTTGCAAGTCAGGAACCACCTCGTTGCTCGGTCGTTGGCGATTTGGAAGTACGTCCGTTCACCAGCAGAGTGTTTCATAACACTCGCATGCTGAGGATTTGGCTACCTCCTGGCTACAAAAAGTCTGACCAACGCAGCGAACGCTACCCGGTGATGTACCTGAACGATGGCCAAGACCTATTCGATGTTTGCACGTCGATTTTCAACGCGCAGGAATGGCGCGTCGATGAGACCGCCACAGCGCTGATCCAGAGCGAAACAATTCCGGCGCTCATCATCGTTGGAATTGATAACGCAGGAAAGAGAGACAGGCCGAAGGAGTATCTGCCTTTCCCGGACGATACCCTCAAGCCCCCAGTTCTAAGGGTTCGCGGCAAGGACTACCCGAAGTTCTTGCTGGATGAGGTGATGCCTTTCATTAATCGTGAGTATCGCACTGATCCCGACCCAGCGAAGACTGGGCTTGGTGGCTCTTCTTACGGGGCTGGCATCGCGCTCTACACGGTCATGAAGCATCCAGGACGATTTGGGAAATTGCTGCTCGAAAGCCCTTCGCTGTACGCTCATGATAATTATCTTCTCCACGAAGCTGACAGATTCGCTCGATGGCCTGACAAGGTGTTTATCGGCGTCGGTTCGATCAGTGAGCCAGTAGACGATGTCCATCGGCTTCGAGATACGCTTCAACGTCAGGGGCTCGGAATCCAACGGTTATTGGTCGTCGAGCAGCCGGGAGCAGCGCATAACGAGGAGGCATGGGCACAGAGGTTCCCGCGCTCATTGCACTTCCTGTACAGCCGCCCGACGGATCAGTAGGCCAGCATGTCGGCACATCTCCTCCCGAGTCTGCATTGCCGCAGCGGATTCCTAAACTATTTATGAGACCGGTTCTAGTCTCGAAGCCGCCTCAAGGATGATCACTTTTGCACAGGAGTTCTCCTTCTTCACGGGGTCAAATGGCGCGTACATCAGGATAGAATGCGAAGATGGATAAGAAGAAATCAAGACTCCGAAGCTGGCCGCGAATTTTCTATTTCTGCATCGCGGGTGTAGGCGGCGTCTTTCTGGTGCCTTTTACATTACATCTAGAAGGTCTTTGGAATAGACGCACTGACTCCTTGCCCCTAAAACACTCGCTGCGGTAGGCTATCCACCATGCGGAGAAAACAATGGGAATGGTGACGGCGCAAGCCCGCCAGAAAGGAAGGAGGAAATCGGCGGCAGACCGAACACCGTAAGGCTCATCCCGAATATCTTTTTCTGCATTTAGCTCAATTGGGACGAATCGGCTCCTGAATGCGAGGAAGATTGTGAGACTCCTCCCATGTTTGGAAGTCGGCGCGAGAGATCGAACTCGAGCCTGAACGACACGGAGCTACTTGAAAGAGCCCGGTATTTGTTTGAAGCTCTGGACATCGCGAATATTACGAACGCTCTGTTCTAAGGTTCGGAAGTCCTCTTCGAGAGCGTGGGATAAATGTTTGAGCCCATCTAGCAGATCGAGCATACCTTTGTTGGGGTTGTCGAGTTTTGCCTTCTCGAAGTGGCTTCTTGCCTCGGTGTAGCTCATCAGATTCCTCCAGTTTCCCAGTTAAAACCAAAGCATTGTTTTCCGTATCAAGTTTAGAAACATCTCCACTTGCTGTACCCCCAGTTAAAACCGTGCGCGGAGGTAATCGATTACCGAAGAATCCCTTCGTTCTCATTGCTCATTGTCTCCAAGGTTGCACATGGTCGAATGATCACTAGTGAACAGTAGTGGAATGTTGTTTTCCGTCGTGGTTCCAGCGTCGAGCGTCGGTTGACGTCTGCCGACGGCGTTGCCGACTCAAACAGCTAGCGCGTATCTGCTGTTCGCATAGGCCAGAAGAGCCCCCATTTCTTCGAGCGAAGCAATGTAGAACTGTGCGATTGATCTGGCATTTTCTAATTTGCTCTGGACGGGTTTGGAGGGATGGAACAGCAGGAACCGGATATTGTGTTCCCGCGCCCATCGTTGCAGAAATACGAGCATGCCAAAACCGCCGCCTCCGAGAGCACGCACCTCCGAGAGTTCAAGGACCACAATCCGGGCGTCTGTTTGCGAGATCACGGCTTCGCGCAACTTATAAGCGGATTCTCTCGCCACCATTCTGCCCTCGCAGCCAACGACTGCTAATTCACCTAGGCTTGCAACGGTTACATTCAGCATAGTTCCTCCTCGCGTCCGTCCGATACCAGATATCGTTCTGTCTACACTAGAGCACGGGCCATGCCATCCCTTTGCTTTGTTCGAGATGAGTCGTTGCTTTCTGGGCGGCACTCGAATTCTTAGAGGAAACGAGCAGATTTAGCCTAGAGGAACGGCAAAATCTCCATTACATCAGCGATTCCTTGTTGCATGCCACTTGCGATGGGCTGGCTAATCCAGCACAATTCTCTCAAGGGTTCGCTGTGAGCCCTGCAAGAATCGGGATCGAGTTGCGCAACGCAACCGTTTGCGAAGGTGAGTTCGTTATCGGGAGGCAGTGCGTGCAGGCGTAAACCACGGGCGATTCGCCGGAACGGATCGCCGCGAGAGGAGCAGAGCACCGTTACTGCGGCAATTCCTATTCCGGTGCTTACGACCCTGGAATCAATCCAATGCGCGACGTCCGCTGAGCAGGTTGAGGACAAGAACTATTAATCCCACAACGAGGAGGATGTGGATCAGGCCGCCGCCGATATGTAGACTGAAACCCAGCAGCCACAAGATCACAAGAACTACGAAAATTGTCCAAAGCATAGCTATCTCCTTTTCACTCGCCAGGTAAATCTCATCCCGTCCGCGCGAGAGCCATTTCGAACGGACGGGATAAGAGAACAGCGAATCGACCGCAGACTCGAACGTCAGTCCCTGCACCCGACTGGCGAACGGCAGATGGGCCTCGAAAGCCCTACTTCTTGTCCTTCTCTTTGACTTCAGACTTGTTTTCCGCTTCGCCTTTGGCTACGGCCTGAGCCTTGGCTCCGCGAATTTCGCGAAGGAACGGCCGGGCAACCTCTGGAACCGGCACTTGGCCCATCAGTAAGGCTCGCGTGGTAACATCCGGTCCGTAAATCGCGTCGCGAGAATCGTTGTCCTGGCGAATCGATGCGCCTTCTAACGTGAGGCCCGCAAATGCGCCCTTGGCACGGGAATAGGTCAGAATCTCCGTATCCATCTTCCAATCGGTCCCAGCCTCCGCGTGCCGTCCAACCGGACCCGCCGCCGCGGAAGCATCTCCGCCAACCTGGAAATTACTCGAGAGCAGCCTCTGCATTCCTTTGTCATTCTGGATGATCAATACAACGTCCACGGCTTCGACGCCAATCTGCAAGCCCCAGCTTCCGCCGGAAATCGTGATGAATGCCGGTGCGCTCCAGCCATCCGCCGTGCGGCAAGTCGCTATTCCCTTGCCACCCTTGGCCCCGAAGACAAAACCACCTTTCACCATATGCGGTATGACCGCTACGCATTTTGCATGCTCTAACACTTCTTCCGGGATTCCCTTGTCAGGCATCCCCATAACCTCGTGCAACACCGTGGTGGCATTATCCAGCCGGTCGGTGGCATCTTCGCGCGCCGACGCTGCCCAACACAGCGTGCCGAGACTAAACAACGCAAGAACGAACATTACTTTTCTCATCGGACAGCCTCTTTTCTGTGACAACCGCGCCAATCTCCCGGCTTGAGTGGAGCGTCTTGGCCACGAAGTCCAGGTAGAAATTGGAACGCAACTAAAGTCAGATCGACCATAACAAATCGAGATTAGAGCCGTCTGAGCAATAAGGCTCAAATAGCGCGCATTTGCCTCTTATGTACGCACAGGAGCAAGATGCTTGTTTCAGGTTGGAATTTCATGGTCTTTGACCACGATCACCAACAATTGCGCCCAATGGGTCAATAGCGAAAGAGCCGACCCTTCGTAGTCTCACGCAGCGCGCCACTGAAACTCTACTCGTGACCGGCCGGCTCTCTCGGAGCCCGGCGTTTTTTGTTGCGACGCATATAACCTGTGCCGACCCTCGGATGAGCCAGCCTACGATCAACCTGAGCACTTTTGAACAGACGTAGCTGTCTGGGCAATGCGAGAGTCGGAGTTCCGGTTTCGGAAGAGAAACGTAGATCCCTAGTCAGGAGAACACCATGTCGCAAACCGTAATCGAACAAACGGCTGGACACATCGCCGCATCAGCTCGCCAGGCTTCTCGTGCAACCACCGCCGTTGCCGATGCGATCGAGGATGGCGTAGGAGTAATGAGACGCGCCGCTAAACAGGGGGGCGATGCCGCAGAAGAATTTCTGACGGACTCGACTCAGCGCATCCAGCGCCACCCGGCACTCACCGTGGCGTCGACATTTATTGTGGGCTTTACCGCTGGGGCGCTCCTCGGTTGGGTGATCAAAAGAAGATGATCAAGCGAAGATGATCCAGATTAGCCGCCTGATCGACGCGTCCGCTGGCGGTCTCTAGTGGCAGCGGAAAGCAAGTAGTGTTCTCCTATTTTGCACGCCGAAAGAACATGGAGCGGTCAAGATTCCGCTGAGCGAGAGCTTGCCTCGGCCTTTACTCTTTCATCGTGCATCGAACACTTCCAATCTCTTCCGCTTGCGGTGGTGAGTAAACGAGCCCTTCTGCTCAGTATTGCAGCCCAGAATAAGCGAAAGTCAATCAGAATCCTGAAAAAGCTGGGTTGCCCGCCGAGCCACCGGCAGACCAAATCTCTTATGGAACAAGTTCGCAGACCAGATCCCGGTTACCCAATCGAGGAGCAAAATATGTTTATCGCTACCAGAGCCTCATTGGCCGGGATTGTCTTCCTGTTGCTGACCACTTGGATTTCAGGGCAACGCCAGACGCCGGTCGCTGCCGCCGCTCACCTCGATCTAGATGCGCCTGCGGTTGAGCGTCCGAACGATGTAAATCAAATGCAGCAGATTCTGCTGGACAAAGGACACTACCGCGGCAAGGTCGACGGCGTGCTCGGTTTGCGGACCCGGGCGAGCATCCGCGGGTATCAGAAGGCGGAGAGTCTGCCCGTCACCGGGCAGCTTGATGTCCAGACGGCCGGGAAGCTTGCAGTCAAAGTTGAGGTTCGCGAATCGACAAGTTACGAGACCCAGGAGAAACCCTCGGCAGGCATACAGCGGGCAAGAGGTTCGCGGCGGACCAGCGAGCCACTCCGGCGGGCAGTCAAGAAATAGCCTCGGGACAAGGGCGAGGCATTCTGAAGGGGCAGGCTTGAGACCCTGCGTTTCAATCGTTTGCTTTTCCCCTGTTGCTCGGCATTGGCGCATCATCTTCTATTTCGAGATGGGGTTTTTCCCGATAGACATACATCGCCAACGCCGACTGGTTAGCAAGGTTTTGTTTCTTTTCACCCTCAGCTTCCCGCCTCGCAAGTACGCTCGCGTCGCATCCAGAGAGCAGACCCAATCGCAGCATTGGAGATAATGAGCAACGAGACGGGAGAATAATGCCTTGGTCTTAACTGGGAAATTGGAGAAATCTGATGAGCTACACCGAGGGAAGAAGCCACTTCGAGAAGGCGAAACTCGACAACCCAATAAAGGCATGCTCGATCCGCTGATGGGCTCAAACATTTATCCCACGCTCTCGAAGAGGACTTCCGAACCTTAGAACCAGGCGTTCATAATATTCGCGATGTCCAGAGCTTCAAACAAATACCTGCCTCTTTCACGTAGCTCCGTGTCGTTCGGGCTCAAGTTCGATTTCTCGTGCCGTTCTCAAGGGAGTGCGAGCTGCGCCACGGTATGATAATACTCAGGCTAACGGCCTCGGTAACTACAAATCGCTTCACCAGATGCGATCCTGCGAATCCAACGGGTGCAGATCGTTCCAATCGCATGGATGAGTGCGGAGGCTGCCGCATCCCTCTTGGGCAGCTTGGCGGGCGCATAGTCCGGCGCTTCTGGCCTTCGGTGTTCTCGCACAGTGATTGACTGTCGCTCTCCTCTGGCCTCAGACGTTTTTCTTCATTTTCCACAGTGGCCCATCCGAGCCATATACCCGAACCGCCCACACACCTAGAGGTTAGAAGTCCATGCTGCTGCAATGCAAAGGCAGCTTGCGGCACTGGTCTCTGATCCTCTGCTGTTGTTCCAAGCTTAGCTCTAGGAATTCGAAGCCGTATGCTCTCCCGCGAATCCACCTTAGCACGCCCACCATCGCGCTATACCCGATTAGCGTAACAACCATTCGATGGCCGACGTCCAATGAAGCACTGATCGTTGCTCCGAACCCTCCCTCGCTAATCTCAGTGGTCCGTCCTTGTATGGTCGGGCGGTCAGTCAGTGAAAGTTGGATGGCGACGCTCAAATCATAGCGAGTATGCTTCCTCCTATCGTCGGTCCAGCACTGGTTCTGCTTAAGGCCCATACGATCACCTCGAAATAACCATCTAGCCAATCCTTACAACGCACTCTTAGCCACTTGTCCAGAGCCAAGCCGCCCCTTGTTTGCTTGGATCACCTTCCACTTTATGCTCGATCTGCGACTCGCAGCATCGTCCGACTCGACCGCCTCATTCGTTGACCCGTTACCGATTGGCGCTGTGTGTTTCCTGCCTTTGAAGGTGACTACTTTCCTATCATCAATCGATGCCACTGGCTGCGCTGATCCAAAGTGCTCAGTCCCGATGATTCAAGCGAATCGCCATTGACACGGAAGGTATCTGTCGCCTCCTTCATACTAAGGCCTGGCGAATCCGTGCGGTCTGATGTAACCCATTCCCAAATCGGGATCACTTATTTCACACACTGAGCAATAGTGAACAAGTCCCCGATGTCCCACAGCTGTAAGTTGATCTCACGGAGTGAGATGCCACTAACGGTTCGCCAATGCAAGGCGTGGGATGTATTTCTCTGGCCGCCTAGGGTCGCGCTCCCCCCCCACGCTTTGCATCTGAGCGAGTCGGAACGGTGGAAGGTGAGTGCACATTGCAAACACCGCATCACGTCAGTGTTGATAATTTCGTAGCGGACAAAGCCCTCTTCCTCGCAACCGCCTGCTTTAATTATGGAGACAGGCAACTGCACTGCGCCCAATGTGGGACACACATCAAGTGGGAGGTGGCATTCATCTCATCCCATCGAATAGCTGAGCAGTGTCTCGGCACCGGAACAATCGTTCAGGTTGATATTCCATACTGCTCACAGTGCGAGGAGCCGCCTTGTGTGAGAGGTTGCTTCCATGTCCGCGAAGGGCAGGACGTGGCAGCGCAACTGGCGGCTTGATTCACGCTACTGCACTAGAAGGTTTTCACAAGTTCTGGACAGCCACGAAGTCCATAGCGTCGTTACGGCAGATTTGAGGATTTCATAGGGCGCTGGTAATGGCTTGGCGGAATCCATGCCCGGTGCAGACCCCATACAACGGTGCACACGAGTGAGTGAAAACGGTTCGTGTGCCCGTTATTTCCTGCAAGAGGGTTGAAGTGCCAATCTAGGGGCTTCACGACGCCCACGATAGCCCTACAGACTGGCCCCAAAGGGCTCTCTGACCTCTGAAACACCTAACGGACCTGAACCCTCCCGGTAGTCGAATCGCCGCAGAATTGGATTCCTAAGGATAGCCCCCAACCAACTCCGCCAGATCCCTCCCGGTGTTCCCGGATCCGGCCGCATCGACAGATCAGAAGTGGCTGAGTCAATGAGCACAGCCAGGGGAAGCCGAGGTAACCCTTCGTATAGTCCATCTGTACCAAAGCACAATGGATTCGATGCGGGCGCGGTGCTAGTTTCGGGATTGAGGACCGAGAGGTGACTTGCCCAAGACCTGTCGCAAGAAGCTGTCCCGTAGGAAGGTCGAAAGCAAACACTGTCTCTGGAGAACGAAACCCGTTCGAACCTGAATTTCGAAGAAATCGAGGGTGCGAGGGCCGCTCTCGAACAAGTCCGAAGCCTTTGTTACGGGTGGAGGCGGAACAGTCGTCCCAAAAAAATGCGGCACCAGGACTGGGACCCGACCAGAAGCAGATCGCGAAGGTTAGAGACGAAGCATGAAAGTTGCTCAGAGGCGGAGCAGGCACAGACGGCGGAAACTGATCGGCCGCAGGCAAGCGATTGCTCGCCGGCTGAGGCGGATCGAGGCCGCGCTGCGGAATCTGGATAGCCAGGAAAGCAGCACAGGGACAGCCTGTTGAACTAGAGGAGCCAATTGGCAGTGATGCCCCGTTCATACCTTGTCTCCACTCGGTCAACGCCACCAGTTCGTCAAGGACTTCCTGCAATCTTGGAAGCGTCGGGCGGGATCGCCCGCTGCGCCGAATTCGCTGTTGCCGCCATTCAAGTACAGTCGGGTTGCCTCACTGATCTGTGCGATTTCAGTCTAACAACTTCGCGATGCGCACAGTCGTGCAGTTATTCATTCATATGAAATACGCATCGAAGTAAACGGGCGACAGTGGCGTTGCCGCATGGAGAAGTCATTTATGTCGGGCAGACGGTTAGGCTTCCGACGGCGTGTGATCTGGTTTACCAATTGGTTGTCATTGTCGGCCGCCGCGATCCACTGAGCGAACATCTGGAGGAAGGCTCGCAGTGTGCCCATCGTGTGTGCGCAATCCGAAACATAGCTCAGAGGATGTCCAATGAATTGAAAGAATCACGATTGCCGACTAACAGAATGGGAACGAATGGAGGGATGCAGAAGCGCGAGGTCGGATGGGCCGAATGAATGTTGGTCGCGAACAGCAGCCGTCAAACTGAATCGTTGGAGACACTTCGCAACGTTACTGTCAAACGTCATTGAGTTCCCAAAGGCGAAATGGCCCGTTTGCGGTAGATATCGCCCGTGCGGGAGGCCCGCAAACCTCATATTTGTTCGTTTGATCGGCGTGACATCAGCCTGGGAATCATCTTTTCCTGTGAGTGTGCAATTGTGAACATCTTTGGGCCGGCTGTGGCATTTACGATTCAGCCGAAAACAGGGTTGCTTCGATCGATGGAGCCTCTCTTCGTCTCTCAAAGGACCTGCGCCACATTTGTGTGCTTGGACCGTGGGTGCTAGGAGTTTTTTATGCGTCGGATTGGATTGCAGAGCTGCCCTTATTGCGGCAAAGCTGAAATATATGCGTCCCGACCAAGAACGTGGCACGATGAAGTGTGTTGCTTCTTCTTCCTCCAAGTTGTGCGATGTCATACCTGCATGCGACGTCACTACCGTCCCCTTTTCTTGCCGCCGGTCCCGACACTAACTGCGAAGAAGCCCATCCGGGCCGCAGCCAGAGACGAACACAACGAGCGTTCGGCATGACAAAGCAGTTTCTTTGAATTCGGTGTTTACGCACAGTTCTGGGACCACCAGGTTGCAAGGGTGTGCAGCACAGGTCTCCCACCGCGCACGGAGCTTAGATCAACACATCTAAGGATGATTGAGCCATCATCATAAACGTTATGTCAAAATCGCCAAGTGAGGCTTGCCCCTGGAGTTACTTGAACATGCGATCGAGCACTCAGAACTGACGTGCACCCAGGGGAGGCGGTTGTGTCCCGCGATTGCGTCCGAGTTCCGGATTATTCGTCCAGAATTGCGCCGACGGCATTCGCCTGTTGGCACTGACGTAACGTTCTGCGTCCGCTAAATCATGCTTGATTCTTCCCCCTCATTTCACATTGGGGGACCGCTCGCGGCGGAACGCCGGTAACGCAACATGTTTTCCGGAACTCCCCAGGTCTCCGACAGCTCTCTGACGCTCACAAGCTGGCGGTAAATGCGGCGATTGGGAGTGCTTGGCGATGGTATGTGAGGAGCCTGTCGAGAATTTTTCCTGGATTTGACTGAAAGTTCATTCGGAGCTACGTTTCGGATGCTTCCAGATCGAAGGATGTTCTTGGGCGCAGGAGCCACTGATGTTTTCATCTCTTGAAGAGGTCGGCGTCCGGCTGAGGTCGACGGGCTACATCGCCGATTCGATTGCGACGACGACGGTTTACCTAGCGGCGAAGCTGCACAGACCACTGCTGCTGGAAGGTCCCGCAGGCAGCGGTAAGACGCAACTGGCATATGCAGTTGCGGAGGCGGCCGACACCACGGTCGAGCGCCTGCAGTGTTATGAGGGAATTAACGAAGAAAAGGCCATCGGAAAATTCGATGAGTCCCTGCAAAGGCTTTGCGTCGAACTGAGGGCCCAATCCGCCAGCGGCGATTGGGAATCCCTGCAGACTGAGTTGCACAGCCAGGAGTTCTTCAGCGCGGGTCCGCTTCTGCGGGCACTGCGGTATGAGAAATCGAGGGTCCTTCTGATCGACGAATTAGACAAGGTGGATCATGCATTTGAGGCGCTACTACTGGAACTGCTGAGCGTGTGGCAACTCAGCGTTCCAAAACTTGGAACGATCCAAGCCAAGAGCGTTCCGTTCGTAGTGCTGACGTCGAACGAAGAAAGGCGCATCGGCGACCCCCTCCGGCGGCGCAGCTTTTACCTCCGGGTTGAGCATCCGACAGCCGAGCGAGAGGCGGAAATTGTTGCGCTGAGGACGCCGGACTCAAGCCCCGAATTCCACGCGGGCATGGCGGGTTTGGCCAAGGCATTGCGCGGATGGAGCCTGGAGAAACCACCGTCGGTGTCCGAGATTCTGGATTTGGCGCAGGCGCTAAAGGTTCTAGGAGCCGAGCGAGTTACCCCAGAAATGCGGGATATTCTGTTGCCTTTGCTGGCCAAGACGGAAGCCGACCGCAGGAAGCTGCTTCTACGGGACGGATTTGCCAGCCTGATCTATGACGCCCAACAATACACCCAGGAAGCACTGAGGAGCGCGGTATGAGCTGGCGCTTTTGCTTCGTCCTGTTTGCCTCCGGAGTTCTGTGCGGTCAGGCCCAGCTACCAACAGCACACACTCGGCCCGAAGCCGAATACTACGTCGCGGCATATGCGCGGCACTACGGCGTGCCCCTAGAGTTTGTGCGGGCGATTGTTGAGCAAGAATCTGCTTGGCATCCGTGCGCCATCTCGCCCAAAGGTGCAGTCGGCCTGATGCAGCTAATGCCCTCAACGGCTGAGCGACTGGGAGTCCGAGACCGTTGCAACCTTAACGAGAACGTATCCGGTGGAGTGCGTTACCTCGCCTGGCTTATGCGCAGGTTCCGGGGAGATCTGCGATTGGTTGCAGCCGGCTACGTTGCCGGTGAAAACGCGGTTATCCGACATGGTCTCGCGTACCGCAACCCTGAGGTGGTGGCCTATGTATCTCGAATCAGAGTAAATTTTCGACCACAACTTGCGGACGGTAGCGCAGAAAATCCCGCGCTGGGAAGGAGCAGAGTAATCCAATGAGAAGTTGTTGGATTTTTGCGTATTTAATAACGCTGTCCTATTGCTTGGCCCAGACGGACTCACCCCCAAAGGTTCTGCCTGATGCGCGAATCGTGCGCCTGACACTCGACACACAAAGCGTCACGGTCCTGCACCTGCGGCCGGGGTACATCAGTTCCGTGCGATTGCCCGAGGACGTCAGTTCGGTTGTGCTGGGGAATCCCGGTACCTTCAAGGCCGAGCATTCCGAGGCCGAGCCGCGGCTGGTGTTCCTGAAACCAATCACCGCAAGTCCCGCTGAGACTAACGCGTTGATCACTACTAGAACCGGGCGCGAGATTTCGTTGCATTTGGTCAGTGTGGGAAGCTCGGATCGTACCGGCGCGGTTGATTTCGTGCTGCAGTACGACCTTCCGCACACCTTGCTACTCGGGAATTCGCAATCCAGTTTCGTGATTGGCCCGACGAAGAGTCTCGCACCGGAGCCCTTGCCCAGCACTGTGGGGGGCAACGCACCTGCGACCCGCATCCAAGAGCCCATCAGACCGCAACGCGATCCCAATCCGCATTGGCAAGGTAAATTACTGCAGGTTGCCGTGGGACGGGTCACCGAGAAAGATCAGCAAATGACAGTTGAGTTCTCCGTACTGAATGCTTCGTCGAAAACGATTGAACTTCTACCTCCGCAAATCCAGCTGGCGGGTAGGTCTAACGACAAGCACAAGAAGACGGTTAAGGCGGATCCCGTGCCCATCAAGGACTACACGATCACGATCCGACGTCTGCCGCCGGGCGCCACAGCAGATGGCGTCGTGGTGTTCGACCGCCCCTCTTTCAAGGAGTCCAGAGAACAAATGCTGCTCCAGGTCGCCCAGGCAGAAGGCGTGGATCAGCCGGTTCTTGTTCCGGTCGCCTTTGTCGCACCAGACGGAGAAGCCAGATGATTGCTCAAAACGGACAGAAGGGGAACGGGACAGCTGTGGCGGACGTAGTTCCGGAAGCAGCGTCCAATGTTCCTATAGCAACAACCGCGGCCGGGCGGCCGATTGACGTAGCGACCCGGACGCGGCAACGGGCGCGGCAACAATTTCAAGAGAACAAGTTTGTGATCATCGGAGCCGGCGCGTTAGTGCTCGCGCTGCTGCTGTTTGTTGCCCTCTCGGTCCCCCACAAGCATACGGTTCAAAAGCAGAGAGCAACAGTTATGGAACAACAGGAGACAGCTCAGTCCAGCGAGCCTTCTTCCGTTGAACCAAGCCTTTTGCCGATCACCGATTCCGGCAGACCCCCAACAAAGGCGACCCACGAAGGCTTCGTGGATGAGCAGGATCTACAGCGAACGGCAACTAGGCAGTTAACTCCGCTATCACCTAGCACCCAAAGTGGAACACTGGGTTCGGTACCACCCTTTCCTGAGCAATGGCAGGCGCCTCCGTATCAACCCGGCTCTGATGCCAGCCTGCAACCGGGGGATCTGAGCAAAGCCGAAAGGGAGGCGCTGGAGAAATCTTCGGTCGCTTACGTGCGCAACGTTTCGGCCTCACAAAGCGGTTCTCAAAAATTGACCAACAGTGAGCCTGTGATCGACCTCGGACTACCCACTGGCTCGCGCCTGCGAGCGCGTCTGGAATCGGCGGCGAGCACAGCGATCAGGACGCCGGTGTTGGCTGTGATTGAGTACAACTACGAGCATGAAGGGGAGATCATCGTTCCAGCCGGAGCAAAAGCCGTCGGACACATTCAGCAGGCGGACCGCTCCGGGTATATGACGATCCAGTTCGAATCGCTGATGATGCCAGACGGAGCAGCCATTCCCATCGAGGGAGTCGCGACAAACTTGAGTCTCGGCCCGCCCAAGGGCAAGGTGGAAGGAAAGAACACGGGAAAGAACGTGCTCGTTCGGTCGTTATCCGGGATCGGAGAGGTGGGGGCTATGCTCGTGGGGCGGGGAAACCTGGACCGGCCTTTAAGCGAAGAGGACATGCTCCGGGAGCGCGTCAGCAACAATGTAGGTGAGGCTTCGGACGAGCAGGTCTCGAGCCTTGCGTTGACGGAGCATGTCGTGGTCACGATCCCGGCGGACACTGCGATCTATGTTGTGCTCGAAAAAACCGCACGTTCGAGCGCAGCCTCGGGAAAAACCGTGTTGGGCAGTTCGCCGTCCACAAGTTCAGCCAACGCAGATCAGCTCCGGCAATTGCTACAGTTGCAGCGGGAACTGCAACAAACGGGGGCGATCAACGAAGAGAAATAACTGCAACTTGGTCGAGTCCGTTGATCGTTAATTTCCCCGAAGCGGGTTCGAAGCCACCGGCTGCGATGATTTTCCCTTTGAATATCCTTCGGAGCCGTGCTTGATTCGTCCCAATTCCAACCATCCATAACTGCCTATTATATTAGGCTTTACATTGCCAAATCAACAATATGCCTAGTATATTAGTCTTGCAATGTTGAAACTGCACACCGTTGGCTCTCAGATCGCGTCTCGGCGGAGGGCTCTCGGGCTGAGCCAATCTGTGTTGGCCCAGAAGGCCGATGTGAGTCGGGCGACACTCGACGCCTTGGAGAATGGCCGATCCGGTGAACTTGGTTTTTCTAAAGTCGCCAACATTTTGTCGGCGCTCGGCCTAGAGTTGAAACTACAAGCGGCAAACCTCCAACGGCCCACCCTGGACGAACTCTTAGAAGAGGATCGTGATGATAAAAGTCTGGACAGACGCCGCTGAGGCAGGACTGTTGGACAGGCAGCGGGATCGCGGAAGTGCTTTTGCGTACTTGCCAGAGACACTCGCACAGCGTGCCGTCTCCGTTACCATGCCTGTGCGCCTCCCCTCCTGGGACGTGCCCTTCGGACTTCCTCCGATCTTCGAGATGAACCTCCCGGAAGGCGCGTTGCGGGAACGGCTGCGACTCGCCTTTGCGAAAGCGACTGGAACATTCGATGATTTTGATCTGCTCGCCCTTGTTGGCCGCTCACAAGTAGGCCGCATCCGGTACACCGGCGACAAGGAACGGCTCAACGAGGATGTTCCCTTTCAGTCGGTCGACGAGATTTTGGCAAGTCGTCGCGACGGGGACTTTTTTCGCTACCTCATTGAGAAGTTTGCAGCCTTTTCCGGTATCAGCGGTGTCCAGCCCAAGATCCTCGTGCGAGACGAGAACGCATCTGCCACTTTAGCGAACAGAGAGCCCCGTCTTCCTCCGATCTACAGGGGTGCCACTCACATCGTAAAGTTCTGGGAGCCGAACGAATTTCCTCAGCTCGCTGCGAACGAATACTTCTGTCTGAAGGCCGCCGAGCGTTGCGGCCTGCGCGTGCCTCGGTGTCGACTCGCAGAAGACGGGATGGCTCTTGTCGTTGACCGTTTCGACTTGCGCCCAAACGGAACCTATCGGGGATTTGAAGATTTTTGCGTTCTGAACGCAAGAAGAACAGACGAGAAGTACCGCGGCAGCTACGAAACTTCAGTCATGAAGCGATTTCAGCAGTTCGCAAACTCGCCGGCCGTACTCGCAGATGTTGAAAAACTATTCACGCTGATCGTGCTGAATTGCGCGCTGCGCAATGGCGATGCTCACCTCAAGAATTTCGGCATGGTCTACGACGATGTGCTTGGTGAAGCTCGTCTCGCACCAGTTTATGATCTGGTGACGACTGCCATCTACCTGCCCAAGGATAGTCTGGCACTTACGCTCAATGGAACAACCCAGTGGCCGGGCAACAAAGTGCTCCGTCGGCTCGGTGAAACCCGGATGACAGGCACGCCCGCTAAGATTCGCGAGATTCTTGAGCGTGTCTCAGACGCCCTCTCGCAAACCGAGATCGATCTTCGTTCATACATCAAGGAACATCCCGATTTCAAGGAAGTGGGTGAGCGCATGCTGCAGGAGTGGGTAAAGGGACGACAACTCTCACTTCAAGGCGGTTAGCGGAACGGATCAAGGAGGAGCAAGGTAGAGGAGGAACGTGGAGAGCCCAACGCAAGGGCAAACTTGTGACGAGGAAACGGATGTGTAAAATCATGCAACGTGCGACCGGAGGCGTCCATTATCCTGCTCAGTTGCGCGTCCACCTCGTCCGCGATGATCATGACGTCGGGTTGCGTCCGCTTATTGCGGTTGCGCAGGCTTGGATGCCGGTGCGGCTGCGGAAGTCTGGACCGGCGAAGTTGACGTTGTCGTGGACGAAGTACTCGCGGGGATTTGCTTGTTCGGCGGAATCTCGACGCCCGCCGGATAAATGAAGATTTGGACCGTACCCCAGGCTGCGCCCGGGTTCGCTTCGGTCTGCTTACCCATTCCGAGAGTTCTAAGCTGGCCATCATCAAATCCGAAATGTTCCACCAGATAGTCGCGTACCACCATGGCGCGGGCCTCGGTAAGCAACAAGTCTTTCTGCTTGTCGCCTTCCATGCCGGCGGACACCACGATTACGGCAAAACCGTACTGGTTGTTGGCCAGAAACTCGCCGCCGGCGGCTAGAGATTTCTGGTTCTTCAGCTTGGCCGAATCCTGCTTGTCGAACAACTGCTTGGACGAATAGGTGAAAGCCTTGATGGGCGCACTTGGCGGCAACTGTTCAATCCCATACTTTGCCAGTTCCGCGGAGTCTTCGTATCCGCGGTTCTTAAAATACCCGCGCACGAAGAAGCTATGTTTCAAAGCCTCCATATTTTCCGTGAAGTCGGTGACTCCGGCCTGCGCCTGGGCCATTGTGTCATGCATCGCGGCCGTGGTCTGTTCGAGGTTGGCGTATAACTGTTTGTCATTGACCAGCGCTCCTGCCGTTCCCTGGCCACGGTCGATTTTGGCGCTGATCGAATCCAGATTCGCGGTCGCCCGAGTGGCGTTCTGGATGGCTTGCTGGCTGGTATCCAGAATGTCGCTGGTCTTTTGGAACAGGTCAGCCATTTCGAGCGGAGGCTGGCTGGCAATGAGATCGCCATTCTTTACTTCGGTGGAGGCGGCGGATCCAAACGAGATAGCCATGAACTGGTTTCCCAACAGACCTTCGGTTTCGATCGTGGCTACGGAGTCCTGCTTGATAATCTCGTGGGTGGACTTGCCGAGATCCATGATGACCGTGACCTTTTCGCCCGGCTTATGCGGCAACAAAATACTGCGCACAGTTCCGCTGTGAACGCCTCCCACGCGAACGTCGGCGCCTGCGTCCAGTCCCACCACATTGTCGAATTGAGCTTTCAACTGGTAGGTCGAGCTGAAAAGGTATTGCTTGCCTCCGATGATGAACACACCCACCACCAGAACTGCCAGTGTTACAACGATGAAAGCCCCCAACCGCACTGCTCTCGACATGGATCCTCCTACGAGTGCCTGAGAAATTCGCTGACAAATTCGATGTCGCTGTTCTGCAGTTCTTCAAAGCTGCCCTCGATCACCACATTCCCCTCGTTGAGCAGAGCGAGCCGGCCGGCAATGGCTTTCGCGCTGTGCAGATCGTGAGTCACCACGATCGATGCCATGTGATGTTCCTGCTGGAGCTTGAGAACCAGATCATCAATCTCCGCGGAGCTGATGGGATCGAGACCGGCGGTGGGCTCGTCGAGCAGCAGGACGTCTGGCTCTAGAGCGAGGGCGCGCGCCAGACCGACTCTTTTCTGCATGCCACCGGAAATGTTGGAGGGCATCTTGGCGTGAGCGCTTTCCATGCCTACTTCCGCCAATAGTTGGTTGACCCGATCCCGCTGTTCCGACTTCGACATCTCTTTCCTGTGGTGCAGCAGCGGGAAGGCCACGTTCTGCTGGACGGTCAGAGAATCGTAGAGCGCAGCGTGCTGAAACAGAAAACCCATCTTCTTCCTGATTTCACCAAGCTGGTCGAGGGCCAGGCCGGCGATGTCTTGCCCATGGATGCGCACTGATCCCGAGTCCGGCTTCTCGAGCCCGATGATGATTCTCAGCAATACGCTTTTGCCCGTACCACTGCGCCCCAATACAGCCATGGTCTCGCCGCGCTTCACGGCCAGGCTAATCCCGTTCAAAACCTTTTGACTTGCGAAAGATTTGTGCAAGTCATCGACGGCGATCACGGGCGTGTTGCCGTCTTTCTCGGCTTCTTGTAGCTCGGTCACAACTTGATCGATGGTGTGCATACTTGTTCGCTCCTCCGATCAATCACGGAAAAAATATGAGGATGAGTTTGACCAGCACGACATCTGCCAGGATGACGAAAAGCGAGGACAAGACGACCGAGCTGGTGGCGGCGCGACCCACGCCGGCAGCGCCCCCCTGGGTGCGCATGCCCTGAAAACACGCGATGAGGCCGATGATCAGGCCAAATACAGCGGTCTTGAGTGTAGGTGGCAGAAGATCGTTGAAACTTGCCGCATTAAAACCACTGCTGATGAACTGATGCAGCGAAACCGGCTCAACCAGGGCCTGAGCAACCCAGCCCATGAAGAGCCCGCACGCATCGCCGGCCAGAGTCAGCAGAGGCATTGCCAGGATGCAGGCCAGAATCCGGGTCGCGGCCAGCAGCCGGTAGGGATTTACAGCGGATGCCTCAATGGCATCAATCTGTTCGGTAACTTTCATCGATGCTAGTTCCGCACCAATGCCAGCTCCTACTCGCCCGCTGACGACCAGACCTGTGATGATCGGTCCGGTCTCGTGAATGACAGAGAATACGATGGCTGCGGGAAGCAGCGACTTGGCCCCAAATCGGGTGAGGCTGTAACGAGCTTCCAGCGAGAGCACTACGCCGGTCGCCGCGCCGGCCAGAGCGACTAGCGGGAAGGATTTTGATCCGATCTCATCGAGTTGGCGAAACAGTTCGCGAAATTCAAAGGGCGGCGTCACCGCGGCCCGCACCACTTGCCAGAAAAAAATGCCGAGATCTCCGAACCATTCCAGAAACTCGCTGATCAGCTCAGGGGGAGAATCCGCGGCGGGGAGCAGGGGCAAAGCTTGCTTTACGGCGCCAGGAGAGCCTACGCCTGCGACCGCGGTTGAATTTGCGTCGATTGCATTGGCTTCGATCACGGTTGGGGACCCGGATCCGGTGCTCCATGAGAATTGTTGAGGTGCATTCGAGAAAGCAACGAACGGGGCCCGCGATACAGGAATTCGAGAAGTACGTTTCCGGTTGCGTATGCGAGCAGGCTGTAGTTGCCCATGCGAAAGCCGTCTTTGACGCCGTAGCGCCCGGGATACCATGCATAGACCGCGGTCATGGTGCCGGTATAGGGCGCGATTAGTGCGGGAAAAGAAAAGGCGCGATGGCCATCGTCGCCGCGGCGTCCTGTGAAGGTTGAAATCACGGCATGGCTCAGCCGAGGAAATGTGCCTTTGCACTGGCAGCGATAATACAAAGTATCTTCCCGCAAAACTCGCGCTAGAGCGAAGCGCGTCGACGTGGTGACCCCGGCGATGGCGAAGTCAGACCCTATTCTCTTGTTATAACCGGCAAAACCTTGCTGCCACTCTGGTGGGGTGTGGTCCACTTGGTTGATGCCCGCTACGATGGTCGCGCCGACGATTGGATAGGGTCCAAACGTCTCGAACAAATAGCTGTGGAGCTTCATTTTCGGGGTCGGGCGGAAGTATGTCAGGTCGCGGTGTTCCGGAGTTGTGATCGCAACCGTGCCCGAGGGATCCAGCGAATCGGCCAGTGTCTGCGCACGAGCCAGCAGCGACATCGTCGCCACCACTAGCAGAGACAAGATAATTGCGCGTAGTTTCACTCGAGGTTCTCCTGGGGACGTTCCCCGGCCACCATAAGTCCTCTGACCCTCATACTCTGACCCTCATACGGTGAGGGGACAGGGGCGGTGGTCACATTGGCAGCCAATCTCGACGTCCTTTGATCCCGCTACCTGACAGGTTTGACCACAATATTTTTCGCCAGCCTGCACCACGCACCGGCATGGCAGGTGTGCACACTTGGTCTGCTCGATTGTCGTCATCATGGTTCTCCTTTGTGAAATCCAGGTCTTGAAGTATTGTGGGCGGTCAGAGTCTTTATAGTTACGCTTCGCTTTCTTGAATGAGCTTGGGCAAAGCGCCAACTAGTTGGTTCGTCCGGTCGCTTCTACTCGCGAGAAACCGATCCGTACGCCCGACTAGACTTGAGACCGAAAGCCGCAGAATGCGGATCTCCGGATCGCTTCCACTGGTGGCTCGAACTGATATGCCATCAGCTTCGTCAAAAGGCTCTGAAACCATCTCAAAGAGATGACCATACAACTTGATGTGAGTAGACACGGTGAAGCCGAGATCCTTAATCTTGACGCAGCTCGCTGAGTTGATCTGCATTTTGTTCCCCCGTTCTCTCTACACTCTTTCGTCGCCTGGCGGGTTTTACGACGGAGACGCGCCGTCTATTCGCCAACAACCTTTTCAGCACGACCGATCCATTTCTGAACCTTGCCGGCTTTCTTCTCTGCTTTCCCCGATACTTCCATGTCAGGGTCGTCCGTCACTTTTCCGAGTTCCTCTTTGATCTGTCCCTTTACTTCGTGAAGCTTGCCCTGGGTTCGGTCCTGCGTACTTGGTTTCATCATTTGTCCCTCTGTTCAGCTCAGCGTTATGCGACATCTCTTGTTTCTAAAGCCGTCGGCACCTCCACCAGTTCCTCAAACAGCGAGCGATAGTGAATCATTGCGGTTCGGAGATCTTCGGTGTTGGCCGCGCCTTCTCCCACCCGCAACGCAATCTGATGGGCCAAACGGTAGTTTTCTACGACTCGAGGGTGGTCGACGGAAATGTCGGCGGCACGTTGATCGAAATCGGAGACGGGATAGCCGCGCGCCTTCATTACGGAAGACACCAGGTCATCGGCTTCCGCAACTGCCCCCTTCGGAGAGTCGACAAAGTGGAATTGCAAGGCCTGCCACTGTTTTGAGTAGCGCTCCTGCTCCATCGCATCCAAGTCGCGAATCTTTAGCTTTTCAATCCGCTTCTCGCGGTCCGTTAGTTTCGCTTCCGCTTTTGATCCATGCGTCAGCACGGCTCGGTCGTACTCAGGGCCAAACTTCTGCCGCAGTTCCGTTGTTGTAGTCCTGCGTTTCTGTATGTACAGCCAGGCCGCCACAGCAATGATCACAATTACTGTCCCGGCGATCGCAATCAGCCTTGGATCTGTCAGATTCCAGTGCATCGAAGTCTCCTCGCAATCCGTGCGTTCGCAGAATTGCTTTTCGGTTGAAACTCTGCTGCGTTGCGAGTATCGAACGTCCGGTTCGAAAAAACTGATCAGAATTGACCTTCTTGCAAATGAATGTCGTGGCGAGCACGGGCAGGTGCCGCTGGAATGCAGAGAATGCGGAATCGTTGCAGGCCACTCACAAAGTGAGCGATTCTGCACAGCATCAGAAACGCAAATGATCGAAGCTAGGCTCCGCTCGTATTCAAGGCGGATCCGAATCAGAAGGACGATAATGAAAACGATCAAGCCGCTCCCTATATTGCTAACATTGCTCGCGATCGGAACCATTCTGGCCTGCTCATCGACCTCAGCAAACTCGCCTGATGTCTCGGACAGCATCCGCAGGTCGCTCGATCAGGCAGGCCTTAAAGACGTCTCCGTCAGTCAGGATCGCGACAAAGGCATCGTGACCCTCGGCGGGCAAGTCGCCAATGAAAGCGACAAGTCGCGGGCGGAGTCGATGGCCAAGTCGTTCGCGGGCGGGCAGGTGGTCGCCGACCAGATTGCGGTGATTCCCGTGGGCGCGGAGAAGGCTGCCAAGGCGGTGAACTCCGATCTGGACCGGGGCATTGAGAACAACCTGGACGCCGCGCTGATCCAGAACAAGATGCATGACAAAGTGAAATATGAGGTGAAGAGCGCCGTAGTTACTCTCACCGGCGAAGTGAATTCGGAAGACCTGCGTTCAAGCGCAGAGAGAGTGGCGAACGCGGTACCGAACGTGCAGCAAGTCGTGAATGATCTTCAGGTCAAGAATCAGAAGGCCAGTTCGTCACAGTAGCGACGTTGGAGTTAATCGTTGCCTGGGACGACTGGCCTGACTCGGCTACGGCGCAAGCCAGCAAACAAGCGCGCATGTGGCCGAGCCCCGTCATCGTTAGATTGTCCGAGAAGAGTTTCACCCCACGGAGAACCCGCAAAGGTGGAATCCACGGAAAGTATCGTCCTTCTCTCCGTCGGCGGCTCGGGCGCAGGGTTTGCCGAGACATTCTGGCTGCAATTCTTGCAGCGATTCTACTTGTCTGAGCCGATCAGACGGCGGTCCCGATGCGGATTGGTGCGCGGCAGCCCAGTGCTCAGCTCACATTTTTCTCCTGGCTTCGCTCCACAGGTGGGGCAACGCACGACCAGGGCCAGTTTCTCTTTGGCTTTCATGGCTACACGATGCGCCATCGCTGGCCAACAAAACGGTCAATAGTGATCAGTCTTTCAAACACTCCTTGGTCGGATACTAAGACGAAGCAGAATCTTGGGGGGTGGTGTATGTGGCTCTTCTGTCATATTTCAGAATAACAGCCTAGGCTGGGGGTGAAGAGCTCAACCTAAAGCGGGGCGATAGATACACGCTCGTCCTGGGACGAGTACGCTGGTCTCCCGTCGTCGGGCAGCATCAACAGAAACGGGCAATCGACATTGCCTCTGCAGAAGATCTTTAACGCCACAAAATCTTCACGGAAGTTTCTTCCGGGAACTTGATCTCACGCGACGTGGCAGACGTGTCGAGGTGGTGAGCCGCGCCTGGATCCTTACTACTGAAGTATTGGCAATTCGGAAGTAACCGAATTACTTCCTGTGCCGACGGGGGACATGTGAAACGTTCGGTTAAGCACCCGAAGTCGGCTTCGAGGAAATCGCTGTCCACAACATCAGCTAGGTCTGGTTCTCACCTATCCAATGCATAAAAATCCCGCCAGATTGTTATTTCATTCATCCGTTGTGTTGAGTGAGAAAAGAAAACTCTCAGCCCCCCGACTGGTGCCCAGCATGGTCTCCACCGTTAAATGCTCACGATTCCAACATGTTTTCATTTGATTAGTTGCTTCCGTTCACCGGAAAAGCAGAGTCGTCTCTACATCTTCCGGCCAAAAGCCCCCAGGCAGCGCAATCGAGCCTACCTCTGATGTTCATTGCAGGCGCACGATGTGAGGATTTTGCAGAAGCAGCAGCGTTTACTCTTGTCCGCCGATTTGCCCGAGATTCGTAACGACCTTATGTTCCTGTTCGAGGCAAAGGTGCTACCAACGCGCACCGAAGGAGGAACACCATGGAGCTTTCCGATTGGAGCAATCGACGGCATCGTTTTGCTCTGGCTGGTCTCGTCGCGATTTTCTGTCTTCAGCTCGTTTGCGTCTGTCATGCCCAGAATCTGGGCACTCAGCCGGCCACCGGCCAGGCGGTACAGGGACAGACCGCAGCTCAGCCGGAAGGCACCGTGCTCAATCTGGTGAACTGGGTCGGCAATGTAATTTCTCCCGTCGGGGCGGCGCTGGCGGTAGTCATGGCGGTCGTCTCGTATTCCCAAGGACGCGGTGTCGCGCGATGGGCGGTAACAGCGGCGGGACTGCTGGTCATCTCAGGCCTCACTCGCCTGATCGAGTTCTGGATTCAGAACGGCACCGCTGGAGTGCAGTAAGGAGAGGTGCGCAGTGACCATGCCCCAGATCATCGTCGATTTGATGAAGTTGCTGTTCGATCTGGCGGTTCCGTCCGCGATCTGCACCATGGTCCTCGCGGGAATCGCCTTGCGACGCGAAGGCGGGTTGGATTTTCAGGGGGGCGGTCCCTTCCAGAAGTGGATCCTCTGGTCGGTCATTTTCCTCACCCTGCCGCAGCTGCTGTCCTGGCTGGCCGCGCAAGGCATCACGCTGCCCGCCCAGGTCGGGGGCATTGGCAGTTCGTGGGTCATGACTTACGAAACGACCTTCAACAACTTTGTCTCCGGCGTCGTTGTTGCACGGCTGGTTCCGTTGCTCGCGGCCTTCTTCGTGTTGAAGGCTGTGCTGGATGCGGCGCAGGGACAAAGCCCCTTGGCATCAGTCGTGACCGCGATTTTCTTGTTAGGCGCATCGAGCACCGTCCAGTTGATGCAGTCGTGGAACAGCGGTTCGCAGTTCGCCCTGACGGACATGCTGGGTTCGATCTGGAATTTTTTGGCAGGAACGATCCTGCCGGAAGCGGCGGGAATAGCGGTTGTGGGGGCAATCCTGAATTACGCCCGACACCGGCCATTCATGCCGCTGATTGGTTCGGGTCTGGCTTTCCTAAGCGTTTCAGCGCTGTGGAAGCTGGTCCAGGCTATGGCCGGCGGATGAAAAGAACGGAGATCGGAGGTGATCATGTCGTTCCAAAACGGAATGCTTAACCTGACCAACTGGCTGGGCAACGTCATCATGCCGACCATAGCCGGATTGTTTGCTGCCGCCGCGATTTACCGGTTCAGCAAGGCGCAACCCGGGCAACACTTCGCGTGGGCGGGCTTGGCGTCGCTCATGTTGTTCAGGTTTGTTGCGGGCTCTCGAATCTTTCAGCAACCAGGCGGCCTGGAACAACCCCGATCGTTTCTGGCTGGCCGTCTTAACGCTGGTGAATTGGGTGGGAAATGTGCTCTTGCCACTGTACGGGGCGCTGCAGGTGGTGCTGAGCGTGGTGCACTTCTCCGGATTGCTGGAACGGATGACGATCGGTGAAGCCTGGATGCGGAACCTGGTCACTGCCATGTGCTGCTTCGGACTGTCCGGGCTGCTGCGCCTAGCAGAATTTTGGATCCGAAACGGGACCGCGGGAGTTCGTTAGGTCGAGAGGAAAAGATGTCGTTGAACGTGACACCGGTAAACCGGAACCTGCAGACAAGGGTGACTTTCATGTGTCTCGAATTCGAAGACTTGTTCGTCGTCCTTGGTGTTGCGGCGCTGACCAATGTGGCCGGGCATTTCGTATCCGGTGAGATTGCAGGGATACCGATGAGCATCGCGGTGCAGTATGGAGTGCCACTCTCCATCGTTCCGTTGTTGATGCTGTTCAAGTACGGCAGGCCGCGCGGTTACGTTCGAGATCTAGCCCTCTGGTATCTAAAGCCGCGTGCCTACTGTGCGGTCGCCCGAGATCGAGAAATAACCGCCGCCTACATCAGGGAGGAGTCGTAGTGCCGCTCACGGTTGAACAACACGAGAAGACGCTCCAGGAACCGGCATTGTGCGAGCAACTCGCTGTCCGCGATTACTTGGATGACGTGGTAGTGCGGACGAGCGGAAGTTTTGTGGCGGGCTACGCCCTCAAAGGATTGACTTCCTACTTCGCCAGCGACGAGGGCAGGAACCGGGGCAAGTTGATGATGGAGGCTCTTCTGAGATCGATCCCCGAACAGAGCATGAGAGTGCAGTTCCGTTACGAAGTTCTGGAAGACCTGGGAGACTTGCTCGACAAGTATGTGGCCGGTCAGAGGTCGGAGAATCCGGAGGCGGTCGCGCTCGATGCGGCGCGAGTCGAGCAGTGGAAGACGAAGGAAGGGAATGGCCACTACATACGGCCGCTATTGCATGTCTATTTCATCTGGGACCCGATTCTTCATCACCGTATTATTGGCAAGCCTCTGAAGCCGAAAGGAGACCTCTTCAACCTCTCGGCGCGGAAGTGTATCGACCGAGCCTGGCAAGAGCATCAGGACCTGCTGGCGGAGTTCGAGAGCCTGCTGCGAGGCGTAGAAACCACCCTGCAGGCAGCAGAACTCGGCGCCACTCGACTCAACGATGACGCCCTGTTCCTGGAAGCGAAGCGGGCGCTCAATCCGCTGCACCCCGACTCGCGGCCTTACAGAAGAGGAGAGGAGCAATTCGAATATCGCAGCGCGCGGGAGCAAATTGCGGATGTAAGCATCGTGGACGAGACCGACACTTATCTCAATCTCGATGGGGTTTTCTATACTTTCGTCAGCCTGAAGGAACTGCCCGATGCAACGTTTCCGGGTATCTTGCGCGAGTTGACCGCGCTCGATTTTCCAATTGTCGTGACTGCTCAGGTTACGATTCCGGACCAAGCCAAAGTCCTTAAGGGATACAAGACCCGCCTGCGCAAGATGCAGGCCGCGCAGCGGGATTCGCACGGCGGTTTCCGGGTCAACGTTGAGGCGCAGGTTGCCGAGTCCCAACTGCTCAGAGCGCAGCAGGACATCATTTCGAGTTCGGTCAAGACTGCGCGGTTGAGTCTCGTGATCAGTACACGAACGTCGCAACCGGCGGCGACCGTTTCCGAGTTGGAGCAAGCCGAGCGCACCATCGAGAACCGCCGACAGCAGCTTCTCTATGCTATCGCGCGAATGAATGGGGCGAAGGCGGTTGCCGAATCGTTGGCCAAGAAGCGCCTGTTTTTCAGTTCGCTTCCGGCCATGGCGGAGCCCGACAAGCGCGACCAGGACTTGCTGACCTCGAACGCCGCCGACCTGCTGCCGGTCGAAATGCCCTGGCAGGGGACGCCAAGATCGCCACTGTTTTTGTTTGAAACTCCGTATCGCCAGCTCATTCCATTCTCTCTGTTCGATCCCTCTTTAAGCGACGCCAACATGCTGGTGATGGCCAAAAGCGGTGGCGGCAAGACTTTCATGGTGCAACAGTTCCTGCTGATGGCGGCCAGGGACAATCCCTTGATCTCGATCATCGAACGTGGCGACTCGTATCGTCCGGTGGTTGAACTCATGGGGGGGCGCATGATCACAATGTCGCTCGACACCGAACAAACGATCAACCCGTGGGACATGCCGGAAGGAGAGAGAGAACCCAGCAAGGATCAAGTCGCCTTTCTTAAAAATTTGACGCGTCACATGCTCGGCGAGGGCGGGGCCGAAGATACGGAACTTCTCGACAACCTCATCACGGAAGCCATTCTTCGGACTTACAAGAGGGCGGCAATCCGGCCGTCGAATCCGATTCCAACATTCTGCGACCTGCGGGATGAACTAGCGCAATGGCGAGACGAAGAAAAGAACCAGAGGGTCATGGATGAGGCGCACTTGGCCGCCATCAAGCTGCGGAGTTGGACTGGCGAGAAAGGTGTGTATTCAAAGCTGTTCGATCGGCCCACAACAATCTCGCTCGATAATTCTTGGTTGTTTTTCAACGTGGAGCAATTGAGCGACGATCCGCGCCTGGAGACGGCGATGAGTCTTTTGATTGCACATGCCACGGCGCAGCGTGCGTCCGGCAAGGCCGGCAGACGCAGCATCACGGTACTCGATGAGTGCTGGTTCTTGCTTGATTCCCCGGTACTGGCACCCGAAGTGGTCCAGTTGTTCCGAACCGCGAGGAAGCGGAACGCCAGCGTGTGGGGGATCTCGCAGACAGCGGAAGACTTTGTTGGCACGGAGTCAAACCCGAGAGTCCATGGTGCGGGAATCGTCAAGAACTCGACCACGAAGATCGTTGGGCAGCAACCGGGAGACGTGTCGGCCTTGCGGGAGCACCTCCATCTGAACGAAACGGCTCTGAACCAGATCAAGCATTTCAGCGCTCCCGTGAAGGGCAAGCGCGCGGACGCATTGCTGGTGATCGGCGAGAAGGCAGACACAACGCATACGATCCGCATGGTCCCGACACCGATCGATTACTGGATCGTGACTACTTACGCCCGAGAACGCGCCTACCGTTCCTGGTGTCTGAATCAGCACAAGGGCATGTCGCAAATCGAAGGTTACCGGTACCTGGCAGATGCTTTTCCATTCGGTCTCGCAGATCTCGACCCGCTTCCGGAAGAGTTGTCGGGTGAGGTCGCAAAGGGAGCAAAAACGCTATGAAGAGAATCTCAAATGCAGTAACGAGTTTGAAGAGCGGAGTTGCGTGCAGCAAACGTCTCCTGGCTGTTCTTATCGTCGCCGTGGTCCTGTCGCCAAGCGCCTTGCGGGCTCAAGGAATCGGAGACATCCTGTTGCTACTCCATACCATCACCAGCACCCTCCAGGGCCCGATTGGTGACGCATTAAGCGAAATGCGGAAGGTAAGTGCGGCGGTGAACAATTTCCGCCAGCACATCATCTGGCCTCTGGCCCTGATCAACCAGACGAGATCGTTTGTCAGTGCAACGCGGACGCACTACACCGGCCTGATGTCTCAGATTGAAGGTCTCAAGAACAACAGCGCGACTCTCGCTCTTCCCATGCAGCTGGAGTCGATGTTTCGAGGTGCCCAGTCGGGGTCCATCGGGCAAGTTCCCTCGCTGTACACGCAGGTCTACCAGCCGGTCGCACGGGCTGGGATCGCCCAGCCGGGGCAGCGCAACTTAATGGATATTGACGATGCGATGGCCATGGACTCGCTGAAGACTTCCATGGTCTCAGACCAAACTACTCAGGTGATGCTGACGCTCGCTGATTCTCTCGAACAGCAGGCGATGACGTCGGCTCCTGGGTCGGCGTCCATGGTGACTGGCCAGGCTCGCGTCGCCGATCTTGTAACTCAGGCCCAGCTCGCGAAAATGCTTGCCGCTCAACTGCGCCAGGAAGCAACGAAACTGGCGCACCAGAATGCGACGCTCAAGCACAGCGCCACAACCACGCAAAATCTCTTCAACCAGATCCAGCAAGTCCTAGCTCATCCATAAAGGAGTTCGAAAATGAAATTGCCAACACTCGCTCGTCTTAGGGGAGTCTTCCGAAACGCAATTGCTGTGGTATGCGGTCTGGCGATCGTGGTCGCGCTGCTACCCTCGAAGGCTCGCAGCCAGCTTGGGCTCGATCCGTGCTGCGCCATGATGTCCGTCGGGCTCAACTCGATCTCCGGCCTGTTGCGCAACGTGGTGGCTCAGCCGCTTGCTTCCATTCAGCAGAACCAACAGCAATCCGCGAACTTCGAGCAGCAGGTGGTCTTTCCCATGGCCGCGATTAGTCAGGCCAGAAATATGGCTGTCCAATTCGAGGGCCAATTCGTCCAGATGCGCCAGCTCTTCCAGTTGCCGATATCGAGTGCGACGCTGCGCACCCCGCAACTGCTCGAACAAAGTCTGCTCTCAGGCAATCCCAGCGCCATGCCTCAGATCACGACCAACTACTCCGCCTTGTACGGCGCCGTCATGCTGCCAGCGAACGCCCCCCAGCCAGTACGGAACATGGTCGATATGAGCGACGCGGAGGCACAAGCAGCCATGAAGAAGGCGGTCGAAATCGACGCCTTAGCCAACCTTGAGCTTCAAGCGGCGGAACAGATCAATCAGCAATTGCAAACCGCCGCGCCCGGCAGTTCCACGATTTTGGAAGCCGAGACCGCGGCGTGGTTGGTGCGGGCCAATGCATACACGCAATCCGCGATGGCGGAACTGGTGCGGGTGCGCTCAATCGAGCTGGCTAACTCGAGCGGTCAGCTGAAGTTCAGCGCGTCTCATGCGGCCACGCTTCAGACCACGGGCAACCAAGTCTTACAACAGGGAGTCCAGTAGCCGTGTTTTACTTCCAGCAACTCCTGAACACGGCGCTGGCCGGGATCGACGGCACCGCCATCATCCCGACCGTCACGAACTTCGCGTTCGCCATCCTGCTGATCGGGTTTCTCATCGGTCTCTATCAGGCGGCGTTTCGCGGAGGCGATGTGCAAGCCCTGGCCGGAACGGCCATCAAGTATCTCGTCGTTGCCGTGATCGTCTCCAACTGGGCGACAGTATTTCGAGGGGTCAACGGCTCCTTCAACACGGTTGCGAATTTCATCGGCAGCAGTTCCGGCGCGGGAGACATGTTCCAGAGCTGGATGGGACAGCTCCAGCAACAGTTCGCGAACAATCCTTCGTTGACCCTAACGGACATCATCACGGGCGATCCAGCCGCCACGATCACGGTGGTCCTGCTGGTAATTGCTTACCTTCTCTATGCCCTCGCGATGATCGTGTTCTGCTTTTTCTACACCTTGTTTGGCGCAATCCTCTACGTGGTCGGCCCCTTGGTGCTCGCTCTCGTCCCTATCCCTGGCGTCGGTCAGTTGGGGAAGGCCTATGCCTTCAATGTGATGATCTGGAATGCCTGGGGCATTCTCTATGCTGTGTTCGGCGCGCTCATTACCGCTATCCAGGTCAACCAGGTCAACAACATCCTGGGCAATGGGTTCCTTGGTTTTCTGAAGGGAACGGGGGACTCGATCATCCTTGGCCTCGTCAGTATCTTCTACGCCCTAGCCATAGCGCTGATTCCCTTCCTTGCCAAAAAGATCATTTCCGGCGATGCCGGATCGACCGTCTATTCCCTCGTTCGCACGGGCGCCACCGCGCTCGGCACAGCCGTGGCAGGAACCTTCGGAATTGCAGCCGGCTTCAGTTCGGGATCCGTGGGGAGCGGCGCGGGATACGCCGCGGGTGGTTCCGGATCGGCCGTTGGATCGATTTTCCCGGCTTCGGGAATGGGGGAGTTCATTCGCGGAGGGCTCAGCAGCGCCATGACCAGCAACTCGAGCCCGCCGACACCCCCGAGTTCGCGGTCGAACGCCCCACGCCAAACCACTGGCTACGTGTACAGGCCACATGGTTCCGCGCAGATGTTGAGCTACGCCATGGGACGCGGCTTGGGTTCTGCGGTCGCTGGCAGGCCTCAAGAGAGTTAGGAGATAAGACGTGAAATGGTGGATGAAGAAGAAAAAGTCCGAAAGGACCGACACACCGGAGAAACTCCGTTATAGCCGGTACTACGAACACGATGGTGCTTTGCGCGCTTATGCGAACCGCTCCATGGTTCTGGCGTTTCTGTGTGTGCCAATAACTTTGCTGGCGGTGGGCTTCGCAGTCTATGTGCGGTTGCAACCCCCCACCATCATTCGCGTCGACGCGAACGGTGAGGCAACCGTACTGGGGCAGGCCAAGCCCTCGATTACGCTCGTCAGCGGCACGGAGTCGGTGCCAACGGACTTTGAGAAACGTGCTTTCGTGCGGCTCTTCCTGGAACGGTACCTGAACTTCTCGCCTTCGAACGTCAGCCGCAATTGGGCTGAGAGCCTGAACATGATGAGTGGAAATTTGCGGCGCACCGCTTACACCGCCATGCAGAAAGAAAACACTATCGGGCAGATCGACGACGACCAGACCAGTTCGGAATTTCAGATGCGTTCGCTTGAAGCCGCAAAAGACGATCCTCTCACCTACACGGCCTTCGGTGTCAAAGAGGTCCACCATGTCCACGAACATAACGAAACCATCGACAAGGTGGTCAGCGAATTCCAAGTGCGCTTAGTCATCGAAAGGAGATCCGAGACAAATCCCAGCGGGATCCTGATCGCCGAGTACTGGGAACGGGCGATTGAGGGCGAGAAGAGAGATTGGGTCCTGCAGCAGGCGGGACTGAACAGTTTGAGGTGAGGGTTAACAAAGGAGTCATGGATGGACGGCAAAACTGCAGGCGTGGGTGGAGAGCCATCATCAGGCAGGCCGGAAGGCGCTCCCGCGCGACGGAAGAGGCGCGGGAACGAGGACGGTAGCCCCCGTTATTTTCTACCGAGAACGGGCTCATCTCCCGCCAAGCCAGAACTGGGGCAAGAGATGGCAAGCGAGGGGGAGGCTTTGATTGAAGCCTTCAAAAGTGGGCAGCCGTTCTACACGTTGACGGCGTGGAAAGCAGTGCCGGAGGTCAATGGGGGCAATCCGGTAATCGTGAGGCAGGCCATCGCGCGAACTTAGTTCGCGGCAGATGGAACAGCACAGAGAAGTTTTCAGAAGACCAATCACGATTGGTCCTTTGAGCACCCCGCGGCTTTACGTGGGGAAATGTGCTGACCCGGCTTCAACAACTCAAAGCCTGGCCAGAAAACCCGAACAAAAGGGGCCGGGCGAGAGAGAAGCTAGCGGTCACGCGAACTCCTTAACTCGGCTGGGTCTCCAGACAAAAAGTTAAGGAGAACAAACAATGACTACGAACAAACACAAAATCCCGGTCGACCAGATTCAGAACCTGGAGATTGACCGCAACGGAAGAGTGACACCACGGCTCAACGATCTTGATCCCCTAGAAAATACATTGCTGAGTGTTCTCTATCCCGGCATTAGGGTTGCCAGCGTAAACGTTCCAGTTGAACCCTTGGACGAGTACGAGGAGTCGCTGGTGGAGAACGCTCTGGCAAAACTGGTCTGGAGGGGCGTCCACTACAAACTCGTGGGAGCGAGTGGTTCCGCCAAGAAGGGTAAATTCTATTTCGTAGACCATGAGCACAGCCGGGCCATCGCCGATCGGTTCCAGCACTGGCCGCAAGCGGCGATTGTCTATTTCGGGATACTTGTATCCTCCTGCAAAGTGATGATGGAGGAGCCGGACGCGCGTGTGCTGGTAGTACCGGACCATGCGCTCGGGACCAACGATTGCCGGGGATGGGTCCGGCGATCGGTGTTCCGAAAACTGCAACAAAGGCACGATGACGAACTCCTCGACAAACAGGTGAAGCGACTTCTCAAAGATCGGCATGGATGCCGTCCAAAGAAGGAGCCCAACCTGGACCAACAGGAAGAGGCAGCGCTCGAAGAACAAGCGAGACGGGAGATCGCTGACAAGATCCTGCGCTCGCATCGCTTCTACCAGTTTCGCATGGCCTTTCACGACACGCAGGCGAAAGGCTCGTTCAAAGTCATGGAGGATGATGTTGCCGACGCGCTGGCGACGGATTTCATTCTCCCGGAAAGCGCTGTCAAACCAGGGCTGAAGGTATCGGTGTCGATGTTCTCGATCTTCGGACCGGGCAGGAGGTTTCGCGGCCCCATCGCTGTGGGAATCCGCGAAGTCTCTCGCCAGCTCGAATTCGAGTCCAGCTACACACTCGTGGAACATGCGCCCGAAGACTCCGTTCAACTTGAGATCCTGCCGCAGGCGATGGATCAGGTACGCAAGCTGAGTGGGGCGGTAGGTGAGGGGCGCTACGAGGAGTTGCTGGAAATCCTGGGCCGACATCCGAACAGGTCTTTGCCGGATGGGTACGACGAGGACAGCAACGATGCACTCAACATCGTTGAAGGACTGCTTGTGGCTGACGCGAGCGGTCACATCGTCCGTCACCCTTACGTCAACAATCAACTCAACAAGCTGCTTGCGCGATGGGCATTCCGAGTGGCGACAGGAGGAGGATTTCGCCTGCCGGCCTTCGCCCTCATGGACGACGGCTATCTCTTTCTGAAGGATGGCAACGTGCTTCATGGCTCCGACTGGATCCCCGAGCACCGAGCCATCGTCTCACTGGCTTCGAAGCGTGGCCTGTGTGTTCGTTACCCGATACGGATGTTCGACGATCTCTTGCCCTTCGGAAATCTCTCCGACGATGAGATCGTGGCACAGCTGAAACAGAAACTTTGCGGCCAGAAATGCACGATGACCGAGCCCGAATTGCGCGACTTGATCACCCGGCAGCTCTGTCTGGAGGGCGCTTATGTTCTCCATTCGGAGACCGCGAAGAAGAACGGCGGCGACTACGATTTTGACTGGATTTGCGTGGTCGAAGAGGACCGCTTTCCCCGGTTTGTGGAGAAGCGGCTCCAACGGGGCTCGGGACAGCAGCAGGGGAAGAACAAGCTGAACAAAGCGAAAGACCCCTGGTTCAACCTGGAGCACGTGGCCATGAAAGCGCGAGGAAACCATATCGGCTCGATCACCGATCTGATGACCTCGTGCCGCGCGACCGGCAGAGAAGACCTTGCCGACCGGCTGGCCAGAGAACTCCAGAACGCACTCGACAGCCTCAAATGGCAAGTCCAGCCGGACCTCAAGCTGGTCGCCGAAATGCGCCAACAGGTAAGTCAGGCGCCGTGGCTTCGCTATAAGAATGAGCGCCGGATTTCCGACCTGCCTCTGCATCTCGATGCGCCGGTGACGGACCGCATCGGGAAACTCTACAACCATGTCCGCAAGGACATCGAAGACCTGCTGACCAACAAGGCACCGATTGAGGCGTTCAAAGGCCTCGTCGTCGGCGAAGAAGTCACACGCCCGATGCTTGAGGACTGCCATTTTGTCAATCGGGCTTACGCCGCCGTTGTCGGCAAGATTGCCGAAAGGAGAGAGCAACTCAAGAAAGAACTGGACAAAGCCAAAAGCGATTGGGACTCGGTCCGGAAGGAGCCGGATCGAGAACTGCGGAGGCTGAAGTTGTTTGCCAGGACCCAGGCTCAAGGTGCTTATCGCTACGATGAGGACCGGGCCAAGTACGAGATGAAAGCGATCCTCGCCTACATACGGATCTGGGCACAGAACAAGACGGAGAACCGCAAGGGCTGGCTGCAGGCGCTGAACAGAATTGTGTGCAGCGGCAAGGGCAGCGGCTCGATTCTCTTTCTTGCGTTTCCGCAGGAGTTGATCAACAAGCTGGCGGAACGCACCGGCGGCAAGTCTGTCCGGGTACATCTACCCAGGCTTTCAGAAGGGCTCGTTCGCACCGATCCCGATGGCCGGACCTTTCTGATCGAGCCAATTGAAGGAGGAGGACAGAAACACACGTTCTTGTGGAAATACAGGGACGGTCGAATCCTTCTCGACGACGACAACGCAGGGCTCGCCGACAGGCCGATCCCAAGCAACAATCAGTCCGACACAGTGGCATCACCCGCCTCTGACTTGGATGAATTGGAGTTTCCGCCCGTTACCTATACGGAAGACGACGGAAACGATGCTCCTTGGATCATGCAGGCGAGCTAAGAAAGAAACAACAACCTCTTTGGGCGGAATCCGCGGGGATTCCGCTCAAGGCAGAAAGGCTGGCGCATGAAACGATACCTGGCACTCATCCTTATATATAGCGTTCTACATAGCGCTTCCACGACCACGTCCGCAGGCCAAGAGGCAGAGCCCGCGGCCAACCAGGTCAGCCACATCGCCACCGCTCTGAACCATTTGACTGTCCTCGAATTTCAGGAGCCGGTCATGCTGGCTGCGGCAGGCAGCGCCGACTTTCAAATCGAACGCCAGGACAACAAGGTGTTCGTGAAGCCCTTGAAGTCCGGCGCTTCCACGGATCTGTTTGTCTGGACGGCCTCGCGCCGGTTCAGTTACGAACTGGAACCCGCAGGGGAGGTTAAGGACATGAACTTTGCCATCGACAACCCGGTCATTGCAGCGAAACCGGCGCCTGATCCGCCAGTGCAGATGGAGCAAATCGCCGACATGCTACTGACTCGGGCTTTCCTCGGCATGGAGCCGGTTGACCACACGGGAATTTCGATGCCGAAAGACCAAGTCGGCCTGCGCATCGAACAGGTTCTTCGGACCAAGAACACTCTCTATATCCAATACGCGCTGGAGAACCAGAGCAAGGCTCCGTATCACGTTGGTGCTCCGACTGTGTACCGCCAACTGGTCATCGCATCCGAGATTTCGCTTCCTGCTTTGGAGCACCATCAGTTGGACCAACAGACGATTCGCAGACTCGGCGACACGAAGACGATCCCTTGGCCAATTGCCCATGCGGAAAGCACACCGCTGGACGTTTTGCCGGGCGAGTCCGCGCGTGGCGTAGTAACGATTCGGCAGGATGTGGAGTCGCCAGTAGTGTTGGAGATCGTGTTTGACGTCGATGTCAGAGCAACCCTGGTGCTGTGAGCATGAGCTGCAAAAGGGAACCGAAGATTGTCACCATGCACGAGCGCCTCAGCATCTTCTTTGTCGAGGATCCGGAGGACCGTCTTTGGATCCACATAACCAGGCGACTGGAAGACTCGCTGAAACCACGGACTAAAAACGGCGGCTTGCGCGTCAACCCCCTACTCCTGATCCTCGGTTTCGTTGTTCTCGTGGTCGCCGGCATTTTCGTTTTCTTTAGCTACGGTCTGCCATGACACCCCAGAATGAGTATCGCCTCAGCCGCCCGGGTAACAGTCGGAACCATGAAGAGAACCCGGCGATCGTTGCAGCTGTCATCGTGCTCGTGGCCCTTTCCGCCAGCTTGTACTTCTTCATTGCCCGATTTCACTTTCGTCCATCACAGCTCGTAGAGTTCTTTCTTTATGCGGTCTGTGGCTTCGTCGGCGCCGTCTCGATCATCTGGTATGCAGTGACTCTGCGCAATCGACGCGAAAACAACTGGCCGCACCCGCCACTGTTTATTAGCCAGTCCAAGGACCGGGCTGCCGTGAAATCGGCATTCGCGCAAAATGCCATCGTGCTCGGTTATGACGTGCACGGCAGACCATGGTTCTGGCCCGATGCCACGCGCATCCTGCAAGCGGCTGTGTGCGGAGCAACAGGCTCCGGCAAAACAACTCTACTGCGGAACATCATCACCCAGGATCTCTTTCGTGTCTGGGGTGCTCCCGAAGCGCCCCGCCGGATGCCCATGTTGATTTTCGATGGCAAGGCTGACCAGCAATACCTTAGCGATCTCCTGCCCGCGATTGAGGCAGCGGGCCGCATGCATCAGTTGCGCGTTCTCGATCCCTCCCGGTCCGACATCTCCGTGCGTTACAACGCTTTCTTCAGTGACGCAGGTCTGTACGAGGAGCACTCAGGTCTGGTGTTTGAGTCGTTCGATCAAGAAAAAGACTTCTTCCACGGCCATCAGGGCAACTATCTCACCGACATCTCGCGCGTCCTGACATACACCGGCAAGCGCTACAACTTCCACGACGTGATGGTCATGGCGTTGGACCCGACGGTCCTGCGGGAACAGATTGCCGTTGCCCGCGCCAGACTGCAAACGCTTGAGGGCGTCAGCAATCAGCGCCGACTCAACTTCGCCATGTCGGCCAGGATGTTGCTGCAGTCCCTGCAGGACCGTGAGCGCGTCACGAAAATCCAGGGTCTCTTGAATCAACTGATGACCTTCCTCCAGGACGAACTCTCCATCATCACTGGTGCCTACGACGAGATGCTGTCGCTCGACGATGTCATCGACCAGGAATTGATCCTATTCGTTTCCTTAAACACCAACAAGAACTCCAAAGCCGTCAGGGCGCTTGGCCGGATGCTGCTGCAAAACCTGCAGTTGATCATTGGGAAACGTTACGAGAATTCGGTGGAAGCCGCTGGTCAGAACCGCCCGATGGTGAGCATAATCCTGGACGAGTTTACGCCGTTTGCTTACTCGAACTTCGCCCAGATTGTACAAACGGCGCGCGGGACCAACACCGCTTTTCTATTTTCGTTGCAGGCAATTCCCCAACTCCTGACTGTCAGCCGCGGATTTCGTGACGACGTCTCCTCCGCGCCGAATACCAACATGATCCTGCGCACCAAGGACGAAGAGACGACGCAACACTTCATGAAAGCATCGGCGCGTGTCCGGCAGAAGCGGCGTACGCTCAGTGTCCGGCGTACCGGAGTCTTTGAAGAGGAATACGAACCAATGGGTTTCGGAAGTGAAACCGACATCAAGGACACGCGTGCGCAAGACGAGCACATCAAGAACCTGCCCGTCGGCCAGATGGAAATCCTGATGGCCGACAACCGCCAAGGCACACTTCACTCTCATCTGCACGTGCGAGTGCCGCACCAGTATCGCTTTCCTGGACTTGAGCCTCGGATATACCCGGCTCTTCATTCAGCCCGTTCGCAAGCTCAAGGGGCAAACCTTCGCTTCAAGGATCCTGAGGTGATCCGGCGAAGTGGCAGTGTATGGATACGTAACGGGCGGCGGCCATGAGTTTGAATCACGCCCGCCGAATCGTAATTGTGTGTCTGTTGGCGACCATTCGAGCGTTCTCCTTGGGTCCACAGCAAGCGCCGCGCCGGCCGTACGATCCCGGGTCGCAACGTCCAGCCGAAAAGCCGCCGGAGAACATCGTTGATTTTGCGCTGAAGCGCATCAATCCCTCGGACAAGAACTACGGGCATTGCATTGATGAGGGGCGCAGAATCGTGCTGAAGGAAACCGTTGAGAACGGCTACTTCTGGTCGAACATGGTTGCTCTGGGTTTACTCGGCTGTTTGTTCGTCATCATCATTTACCAGCAGAAGCGGCACACCCGGCGGGAGTGGATCGTGGCGGAAGGACTTGAACAGTACGAACACGCCTTGGCCCGTGCCAATGCCAAGGTAGACGAAGCCACAAAGCTCAATTACGAATTAGCGGAAGCGCTAGCAAGCGCCAGAGAAGGCACGGTTCGTTCGCCCGTTGTCTTGCTGGAGCGCGGCGAGCAAGAGGGCAACAAAAGCAGTCCCAAGCTCAGCGGCGCGGCCCAACCCGCGGAGGTGACCACCATCAAGAGCAGCCCGGGGAGCGCCAAAATGGAGACTGCAAAGGCACGCGCAGATGGAGTCAATCGCACAAGCCAGATCCCGCTGTTCAAACCTGAAGTGGACCTCGTTGTGAAGGTGAATTCGCTTGAGCAGCAGTTGGGCCGATCCCAGGAGCAGGAGAAGCATTTGCGGCGACAACTGAACCAATCCGAACTGCGATTGCAGACCGAGCAGCAGAAGAACCGGGCTTTGAAAGGCGAATAGCGAGCAAGGCTCAGAGAGGAAGTAGAGGCAAATGTCCATGGAGGATCGACAGAACAAGCCGGCGGTCACGGTGCAAGGAAGCCTGAGCAGGTTCTTAGCGGGTGGAGAACTAGGCGCGATTGAAGATCTTCGAGAGTATGAGAGGCGGATGCGTTCTCTGCCGCCAGCGCAGAGAGAGTTTGCGGAAGAAGGAACGCGGTTCGCGAACCTCTGGCAATACTTCGTGGAGCACAAGATGCAACTGCCTCGGCAAATCGTGGAGCCGGTCGGCGAACTCTCCAAGCTACCGGCCGCAGAGCAAATCGCAACCCTGCGGCGCGTGAACCAAGCGCTTATGGAGTACCTCAATGATGTCGGTGAAGATTCTGGAGTTCGGCAGTAATTGGTGGGCGCGCTTCGGCCGGGACGGCGATGATCCCCAGCGATACACGCGGCACGCCGCGTACTACAACTCCGCGGGCATTCGTTGTGCGAACAAGGTAAGGCGATATTGGGTGCTTCCGGGTCTGGTCCGCTTTAATGCGGTCAGCGATTTCAATCCGCATTTCCCCGGCCGCTCGATTGGGGAGACATTCTGGTGCACCCATCCGGTATTGGCTTGTGGCGGTAATCGTGTTTTGTTCGCCAAGAGAGCGGCGAAGAACACAGTTCCAGATTACTACCTTGTCGTGGTCTCCAGTGATCGTCATGGTGCTCTGGATTTTCACGATCCTGCTTGGAAGTCACAGTCTGTTTGGCCAATTTCCATCAGTCAGCTGCGAGATAGACAGGAAGTGTTGCTCCTGATGGAACCGGAAGATTGGGTCCGCAGCTCACTCGGACTCTGGCGGATGGTCGTGCGGCCAAATCTGCCAAACGGGGCATCTTTGCAACTGGCCGAAGAGGTCGCCTGAGACTGACGAGCTTGCTATGCGCTATGCCAAAGGCAGTCTGGTCATCAATCCCGAACGAGACATCCCGCTGCTCCGCCAGGTGCGTAACTCGAAGTTTGTCAGCCACCATCAGTTGTTTGAATTGATGAAGCTGGGGGGCTTCGATCACTCCCGGAACAGCTTCAACTGGCGGGTCAAACGGTTGCTGGATTCCGGACACATCGGCATCTGTCACGGTGTTTACGGTGCGGGATCGGCGGTCTACCGCGTCACCAAGGACGGCATCACGCTGCTCGAACATCATGGCCAGTTCACTGCCGTCCTGCATTCCAATACCGAGCATCTGCCGCATCTTTCGCAGGTCTTCCACTCCTTAGAATTGAACGCCGTACAATTGGCGTTGGCGCGCGCGAACTTGCTGGCCGGCTGGCAATCCGAGCTTGAGATTGCGGCGTTCAATACCATTTCCCGATCTCCCTACCAGAAAGACTACGACGCGATTGTGGATGTCTGGATTGGCGATCGCAAGGTTCGATTTGCTCTGGAATACGAAAGAATGTTGAAAAGCCTTAGGCAGTACGAACGCATACGTACGGCGCTAGAAGCCGAGCGTCAAATCGAGTGCGTGCTGTATTTGACTTCGGGGATGGAGGTTCTGGTTCACCTCGTGCATGAATTTCAGTCGGTTTGCAAAAGGCTGGCCTTCGCCGGCGCAACCACTTTTGAGCGGCACCTGCTGGATACGGTAGTGACGGGCCGCGATGGACTTACGGCCAGGTTCTGCGATGTGCTTCAGTAGAAGGGCCTCGGTGCGGTCTTTGCCTCACCTTAGCCTGGTTCACGCGTTGTTCTGACCTTGTTTTCGCCGTGGACATGCGGTGTTTTCTCGGCCCTCATCTATTTGAATGGTATAGACATGACTCCCGACTACCCCCTGATTCGATGATCTTCATCTGACCTTACGAAGTACGAAACAAGCGATCCACGCTGTCTTTCGGTCCGTTGGCCAGACCCCATTGTCTTGTCCACAGCGACAGCCTAGGCAATGTCTCCAATCTTCTGCTACTGAAGCCATCGCGACGGCAGTCTTTGGAGTAAATCATCCGTTCAGTTCTTGCGCGACCGACGAGTTCGCCGCCTGCGACGTCGTTCCCTGAGTTACGAATTTCACGATATCTGACTCCGTTTGGGGACGGATGCACCTCACTGCAGCCAGAAGAATCGGCAGAAGCTCATGATCAGCGGGCGCCAGCGCACCGGATACGGGGCGCGCCTTCCCCCACCAGCAGGCTCTCGTGGAAGTGCAGTTTCACGACGTACACCTCGAGCATGTTGGCGCACACGTTCTTGCTGAAAGGACGGAAAATCCTGGACGATGGCCTCCATTTGAACCGAACCCTCTCGGGCACGCGGTGGTGCAACCGATTCTGACCTGACGGGGATGAACCCGGCGATGCCGAGTTTGTCCGGTTCATAGCAATAGCTCCACTGACGTTTCTTTTCCGGCACGGAATTCTGGTCGGTGGTGAGTGCGAACTGGTCGACGTACGTGACTGGACCTTCGAAGGGCAGATTTTCCACGTTGCGTGTGCGGATGCGGTTGTCGGAGGTTTGGCCCATTTGGTCCGAGCCTAGGATACAGCACCAGCCCGGCCAGCACCCCGACGATATCGCCGCTAGGTTCGGCGAGCCGTCTGCGTTCAAGGGGCTGATGCACCGCTGCGGGTGTTCCGGAATAGAAGATGGTCGGCTCGATCGTTTTGCGCATGCGAAGACGATATCGGAGTCGCGCGTACCGTGCTATCCGCATCTTGCGGTCAAACAAAAGGTGCTCTGGCTGCAGCCTGTGAGTTTGGCTGCACCTGGCGGCAGCCTCCGAGGTTCAACTAGAGCGAGAAATTACCCCGAATAACGAAAAGGAGAAACCGCAATGTTACGCAGCCGAGGAAACATGTCCATCTACCATCTCTTCCATGCCGAGGAGATTGGCGTTTCAAAGGACGCCAATCTAGATCGCTTGGTCAAAGTGTTCGGGCAGATGAGCGAGGGTACAGCGACAAGGTGGATACAGATGCCCAAGGCCATCCTCGTACTGTTGATGGTACCTGACAATCCCGCTTCCGGCGCCATCTACATCTACGACCGTGTTGGCCAGCAATTCTACCTGATCTCCTTCGATCAGGGGTCTGACGACACGCTCACGATACCGGAGTTTGAAGATCTGCTCGGTGAGTATCGCCTGCTCGACTGGGTGTCCAATCCCAGCCAGTTCCAGGCCTCGCTGCAGGAACCCCCAAGAGCTTGAACCAAAGGCTAAGTCCTCTCCTGCTTGGTCGACTTGACCGAGTTTCCAACCTGTCGTAAGTAGGAACCCGTGCGAGGTTGAGCCATGGAGAAATGCAACGCTGGTCTAGGGATGGCTGCCCGCTATTGGCGTCTGTTCGTGAACCGCCTCGCGTACACGTTGCAATCGCATAAGCCGGGGAGGAACGGCAAGCATTACTACTACAGGCCGAAGGATGGACGGCGACTGTCACACAAGACAGTTCTAGAACACCTAAATTGTCAGATTACGATGGGGATCTATCCCATCAACCCGAGGACCCAGCGGTCTAAGTGGGTCGCCATCGATGCCGACTATGGAAATGCCGTGGAAGACCTGCTCAAGCTGCAATGGGAATTGCTCCAGGACGGAGTGGAGGCAGCCTTGGAGAAGTCGCGTCGCGGCGGTCACCTTTGGATATTCGCGGAGCAGCCCCTGTTGGCACGGGACTGCCGAGTCTACATCTACAACCTGGCCACGAGGTTGAAGGTGCCGGTAAAAGGCGGAGTGGGTTTGGCGGAGGGAATCGAAGTTTTCCCGCGGCAGGACGAGTTGGGAGACGCCGAGTTTGGCAACGCGCTTCGGGGGCCTTTGGGCGTCCATCGTGCGGTTGGACAGCGCTTTTGGTTCTACGGCGCGGATTACCGACTCGAAGCGCAACTCGAGTACCTTGAGCGGCTCAAGAAAATTACAGAAGCCGAGATGAGTGGCTTCGTCAAGGGGTTGAGCATGCCGGAGGAATTTCAGACGAAGCCGAAAATCGTGCTGCCACCCTATGACCCCACGCGGCACGAGTTTCGAATCCTAGATCACGTCGGCACTGTGCAACGGCGCTCAGGAAACTATTGGACTCGTTGCCCATCCTGCGCCGAGCAAGGCCGCGATCGCAGTGGCGACAATCTTGCTATCTGTGTCGCCGATCCGCGCAAGTACAAGTGTTGGGCGGGCTGCACCAAGGAAATGATCCGGGCGGCACTTGGCTGCCCAATTCGAAGCATAGCGAGCGAACCATGAGTAACGAAAAGAGTGCTCAATCACATCCGATCAACTACGATCAAATTCTGGCGTTGCGGGGATTGCGGTTGCCGGCAATTACCCTGAAGGGTCTACAAACTGCCGGAATCTATTGCCAGCCCGCAGTCTCGATCGAACATCAGCATCTCGCTCGAAGATACGTGCTGCGAGGAGTTGAGTCAGGCGGATCTGTGGCTGATCTGGGCGCTTATTGCGGCTTTGTAGACGAAGATGGCCAAGCGATGTCATGGCTGCAACGAGTGGACAGCATTGCCGTCAACGGTGTTCATGGCGTGGTGATCTCCACCGGACTAGTCCGAGTGCAGATGTTACGTGTGCAACGCACCTACGATCTGCTGATCACGCGCCACTTTTTGGCCAACGTGCAGGAGGGGAAACGGCCGTGGCTTGAAAGTTCGATCTTGTTCTACGGACGACGTGGCACTTTGGAGATGGATCTTTGCAGCAAAGATGCAGAGTTTCGAGGCGCAGTCCGTCCCGTCTTTTACAGCCGCAGCGGTGAACCGGCGAGATTGCCTGGCCAGTTTGAAAGCGCGGCGATTCGCATCACAGCCGCAGCGAGTTGTGTCGGATGCGGTCACTGTCATTTGCTTGGACCTAGGCCGACTGCCACGGACCAGACCGAGGATCACGTCGCGCTTGATGTAGGTGACCAGCGGAGCGCCGACGACGATGTAGCTGCGAGCGGCGTGGCCTAAGGATTTTTGGAATGCGCGACGGGAGAGCCGGGGATGTGTTCGGGGGATGTGCTCGTATTGATGAGGTTCTTGCGGACCCCGCCGCCTCCTTTTGGCTTAAAGCGGCGCTTCGTTCCTCTCTGTGTCGCGACCCCGTTAGATGCCGCCCACGATTCGGAGATCCCGGCGCGGCTGCTGGGACGAAAGGTGCAAGCAAATTCTGTCTGGGAGTTGACGACATCGGTTCAGTCATTCCTTTCCAGCCGCGACTCTCGGCTTCGCGCAAGCGGTGACGCCGCCGTCTGTTCGAGTGGCCGATTGCCGATTGCTTTTATCCTTCACGCGATCGAAAGACTGAATCTGACTGTCTTCCATTGAGTGGAATCCCCCGACGCTCTCGCTGTCAGATCGCCGCGCGAGTGATTGACGCTGGAAGTTGCTGGAGATGCGAAATACGGGCCCGACCAAGATCGATCAGCGCAATCACTCGTGGGGTGATCTACCACAGGATCCTGTCGAGGGCGAGGCTTGGCCCTGACATGCCTTCATCCTGAAATCGTCGCCCGCGACCTGCTCCTGCTCGGCCCGCGGAAAAACACCAGCAGCGAGCATCAAGGTCCGACCCACAACGAGAATCAGGGCCCAGCCTTCCCACGCTGCCTCCGACGAAATGGTGGGCCAGGATATGCCATTCTGAACGTTTGGGCGATTCCTCCACATCCTTACGAAGGGAGAGCTGTCATGAGCCCAGCCAACGGACACGTCAATGACTCGGCAAATATCCCCACCACGCCATTGCAGCAGGTTGCTCCACCGGCTAGCGAGACAAACGTCCCGACTGCCAAGACACTGACCGCGACAAAGATCAGGGAGTTGATCGCTAATCTGGAGATACCCTTCCATCCTTCAGTGATCCAATGGCGCGTCACCAACACCAGCAAAGGCGGCTCGCAGCGTGGCCAGGTTATGCCTTACGCCAACCAGCGAGCTTATACAGATCGTCTCAACGCGCTAGTCACTCCAGCGGGTTGGATGCGTAAGTACGCAATTCATACCAGCGCGAGTTGTGCGCGAAGTAAAGATCAGAAGATTGTCGCGAAAGTGCTGGTCACCTGTGAGCTGACCATCTTCGGTTTGGGTTCGCACTCGGCCACGGGAGAAGAGTGGGTCGACGATGATAACGCTGCTACGGCTGCGGAAGCGCAATCTTTCAAAAGGGCCTGTTCCTGTTTTGGACTCGGACGGTATCTGTATTACTTCACTGGAGCGTGGGTCGATCTGGACGATCGCAAGCGGCCCAAGACTGTTCCCAAACTGGGCGGCTGGGCAACTCCGGAAGGATGGAGGCAGGGTCTGCGGCCCACGGCGGAGGTTGCCTCGAGACTGTCCGAGCGAACCACTGCGGTCAACCACGGAAATGGCGATGGTCCTGACAGCGGCAAGTGGGCGAACGACAGAGACGCAAGCCTCGTGCGCGAAATCGAACAGATGGAACGATTGGTGGGCAAGCGTATGTATCGCGGACTCCTGAAGACGGTGGCTCGAGTGTGGAACCCCATGGACATTCAGGACCCGGCGATTCAGCAAAAGGTCCTGGCGCATATGCAAGCCGCCGAAAGAGGTTTCCGACGACTCGATGCGGCTGTGGAGAACGTCAGTCCGGAAGCCCTGACACGAATACTCCGCTCTCTGAACCTGCAATCCATTGACCGGGTGGACCACCTCCAAACCTTGCTTGACATCGTGCTTGCGCTGGAAGGTGCCGCGCAAGAAGAGGTGGCGAAACAGCTGGATCTTGCCGGGCAGTGAAGATCCCAAACTTAGCCACCGCGTTTCAAGGGCTCGAGGAATACCCAACGTCTGGAGGGAGACAGCATTACCTCCGTTGTTGAAAGGACAATTCTATGGAACGCGAACTATGAAATGTAGACAAACGAGTCCGTTGTTGGTGCGTCGGCGCAACCGGCTATCGGAGGCCCAGAACGGAGGATTGCACACCATCTTCGATCTGGAGAAGCAGACATCGTGAGGGCCCTTGCGCAGTTACATGGGGACAAGTTGAGGGCGGCGAAGCTGGTCGGGATCGGTGAGACTACCCTCTACCGCAAGCTGAAAGAATCTAGAGAGAGTGCAGTAGCCCTTCAACGCTAAGCGACTTAATTCGCTCAATCAAGTCGAGAGTTTGGACACTCTCAGCAAGTTTGTGCTTGCGGTCGAACGAGCAGCATAAGCGTGGATGCCCGTCTTTTGGAATATAACATGATGTGTTATAATACACTAAAGTTTTCCGAAAGGCTCCTATGGACGGGACACGGCTGAGAGAAGGTCGGGAGAAGAGGAACTGGACGCAGCAGCGAGCCGCCCGGGCGTTGGGCGTTACCCAGGCATATTTGTCGATGCTGGAGAAAGGGCGCCGCGCCGTCTCGGCGGTCCTGGCTCGCAAGGCTCGCAAAGTGTACGATCTCCCTGCAACTGTATTGCCGCTTCCATTGGAACGGTCAACATCGGAGTGGAGTTCACGGACGCGCGACTTCAGCGCGGATCTGGCAGCATTAGGTTATCCCGGATTTGCATATTTGAAGACAAAGGCTCCGCAAAATCCGGCTGGAGTCTTGCTGGGCGCGCTGGACCAAGCGAACCTCGACGCCCGAGTGGTCGAGGGACTGCCATGGTTGGTCCTGGCGTATGTTGACATGGATTGGGATTGGCTGGTTCGAAACTCCAAAGTGCGTGACCGGCAAAACCGACTGGGGTTTGCCGTGTCCCTCGCGAGTGAGGTGGCGGCGAGGAACAACGACGCCGATTTAGGCCAAAAACTCCGACATCGTCTTGCGATCCTGGAGAATGCGAGGCTTGCGCGCGAAGATACCTTTTGCCACGACTCCATGACTCAGGCGGAACGAAACTGGCTGCGCGAACATCGGTCGCCGGTGGCCGCGCACTGGAACCTGCTCACAGACCTGAAGGGAGAACAGCTTGCTTATGCGTCCCCATGAGCCGATTCCCGAGCCTTGCCTCTCCTTTCTTCGCGAACTCGATTCGTCGGTTCAAGAGCAAGTCCGGTTGGATTGCAGGGGGGGATTTGTCGTCACGATAGCGCACGGATTTTCTCGCCCAACGGGAGACCTGGATGTTCTGGAAATTGCGTCGACCGCGGCAGGGCACACCATGCTAGCCCTAGGTGCGCGGGGCGGCCCCCTTCACTAGAGATATAAGATCTCTCTGGATCGTGTCGGGGTAGCCAAAAGTTCCGGAGAATTACGAAGATCGAGTCACTGAGATTTTCCCGAAGGTTTTCAACCACCTCCGGCTCTGGGCTTTGGATCCGTACGATTTGGCGTTATCGAAACTGGAACGCAATCTCCAGCGGGATCGCGACGACATAAAGTACCCGGCGAGGACCGTGCCCTTCGATCTTGAGATATTGAAAGAGCGCTATCAAAGCGAGTTGCGCTGGCGGCTCGGCAACCCCGAGCGCGAGGACCTTACGCTCCGCCTCTGGATTGAAGCCATTGCGCAGGAGCGCGCGCTCTAAGGCTTTCTTTTTCTCTCCTGCGACTGCTCTAACCCCTAAAACTGAGCCCGGAGGTGCTTGTGAACCCATGCATCTCCGCAGTCCAACACTTGCGTCCGCTTCGGGGCGGTGCGCAATCTCACCTATTGAGGGCTTCTGACGGCGCCTGCTACGTCACCAAGTTTCAGAACAATCCCCAACACATCCGAGTGCTGGCGAACGAGATGCTAGCCACCAAGTTGGGCATCGCGCTTGGACTGCCAATGCCACGAGTGGAAGTCATTGGAGTCTCCGACTGGCTCATCGAACGGACGGAAGATCTCCGAATCGACTTGGGTGGCGTCAAGATTCCGTGTCGGAGCGGCAAACAATTAGGTTCGCTGTATTTGGGCTGCGAGAGTCCAGGCATGACATTCGACTACTTGCCTCGCGAACTGCTGCAGGGAGTCGTGAATGTTAGTGACTTCGCCCGAGTTCTTGTGCTCGACAAGTGGACATGCAACAGCGATGGAAGACAAGCGATCTTCTGTCGCAAAACCCTGCGAAGCCACAGGCACCACGCTACTTTCATCGACCAGGGCTACTGCTTCAATGCCCACGAGTGGAGTTTTCCGGACTGTCCGCTCCGAGGGGTATACGCGAACAATTGTGTATACGAGGGTGTCACGGGCTGGGAAGCATTCGAACCAACACTGACCCGAGCCGAAGAGATGGACGTAGACACCATCTGGCGGTGTGCTGCCGAGATTCCGGAAGAGTGGTATGAAGGAGATCGAGACGGCCTGAATCGGCTGGTGGAGGCATTGCACCATCGCCGTGCGGCTGTTCGGAAGTTGATCACAGAATTTCGCAAGTCGAGCCGGAATCCATTTCCGAACTGGCGGGAATCGCCCGCGGATTCTGGCGTGCCTCTGGCGGAAAGCGACCGATCGCTAGACGCTCAGCCGTTGTAACTGCCAAGCGTGCAAGCGACAGGATTCCGGCACATAACACTCGAAAAGGAGGATCAGCCGATGATCGCACCCAATCCTCCCCCTAGTGCCGATGTCGGCCGCCCTCCAGCGATTTCCCTGCCAATTGCGCTCTATGTCTCCGGTGAACTCATTTTTGAGCTCTATGACGGGGGACAACCGTGCCGCAGATTTTCGATTCGTTGGGAAAGGCTCGTGCCGACGAAAGAAAACGAGCCAGAGACACAGAGATCCCAAGCGGTTTTGCGGACACACCCAGATTAGTGCCCGCGTTCTGTGACCCACCCAACCCGGACCTCAACCCTGATCGCCAATGAATAAGAACTGAGGATGGCCATGAGAATTCGTGTGACCACCAGAGCCGACTTGCTTGAGAAACGAAAACAACAACACATCGAGCGCGGCTATCGAATTGAAGATGAGCGCCCGATCCCCGTGAACGGCCTGTGCTCATTCAGCGCCGTTTGCGAGACACCGGATTCAGACGGAGTCGGCGACCTCGTGGCACAGCGGCTCAATGGGATGGCGAAATGAGACCACAAGGACAAACCAAGCTGGGATTTTTCCCATTGCCGGTGGTGGAAGCGGCGCGGCTGAGGAACTGCCTGGCCTTCGCATCTGCGTTCTCGGCACTGGATCCTTGCGTGGGAGATGGCGTGGCGTTCATTCATTTGCTACATGGCGTAACCGCTCATCGCTATGGCATTGAAATCGATGCCTATCGAGCCGAACAAGCCAGAGCGTTGGGAATCGAGACTCTGCAGGCCGACACCATGGATGTGCGATGTCCTCCGGATGCCGTGTCCTTGCTTTATCTGAACCCTCCGTACGACTGGGAATCCGGAGAGGGCAATAACCAAAGATTGGAATCGGTCTTCCTGGAGCACTGCTACCGCTGGCTCAAGGCTGGTGGAGTGCTGATATTCGTGATTCCCCAAGTGCGATTAGCGAAATGTGCAAGATTGTTAAGCGAACACTTCACGGACCTGCGCGTGTTCAGGCTCAGCGAAGCGGCTTGCCTGCAATACCGGCAGATCGTAGTGCTGGCGACGCGCCGCAAACGACACTCCCGGGTTACGGACGCAGTGTTGCTGGATGGAGTGCGCTACCTCGAAGCGCTGGCAACGAAGAGCGGGCTTGAGCCCCTGGGCGACACTGCTGAGGTCCGTTACGAGGTTCCTGCTTCGGAGGCGGCTGTCCTGACCAATACGGGTATTCCATTGGACGAAGTGGAGGACTTGTTGCTGGAATCCGCCGCCTATCGTCAAGCCGGCCGTGTGCTTCTGCCCAAGCTGAATGATGTAAGGGGCCGGCCACTCACGCCGCTGCACGGTGGACACGTTGGATTGCTCTGTACTGCCGGAATGCTCAACGGCGTATTTGGCGAAGGCGATAACCGGCACATTGCCCATTGGCGTTCTGTGAAATTTACCGACCATTGGGAAGAGGTGGAAGAAGACGGAACCAAAATCCTGCATGACCGGGAAAGGTTCTCGCACGAGCTGACACTCGTCTTTGCCAACGGAAAGACCCAGATTCTCACTCACGAAAAGAAGGAGGCAGAATGAATAATGCCCACCTTCGATTCGGCTGGCTGACCTATCTAAAGAGCACGGAGAAGACGACCACCAGCATCAGGCTGCGACTCGACCGCTTTATCGGGGAGGTGTTGCTCGACCCGCCCCGCCAGGCCAAGGCCCATCTCATTTCCGTGATCGGGGGTGATACCCAGGTTGCGGCTGTCAGTGCGGCGATCTCCCTGGGAGACAGGTTCATGGTGGAAGGGCCAGGTGTACCGCCCATACGAGTATGTCTCGAACGAGACGCTCAGTGCTTTAAAGGCTCGCTACAGCTTGCCGGACGCAAAAAGCCACTGCGTCACCTTATCGCTCTGTCGGAAGAGTTCGCTGCCAGCAGCACTTCGGCGGGTTCAGGAAGGACCCTGCTGGCAAGCTCGGACAACGGATTCATCTGGGCTTCTCTCGCTCATATTCAAGGGATCCCCGGAATACCGGAGTGGGCTGACTGGTTTGCGGGCGAACTGGAAACGCATAAAGCGATTATCCGAGCTCTCGGTATCGGATGTGCTCCGGTGCTGGTCAAAGGCGAGAAGCAGCAGTTTCTTTCCTGGCTGAGTTGGGGAGTTGAGAGCGGCGCCGTGAGTTTTCCTGCCGAAACCGGCCCGATTCGCTGGCCAAACTCGAGTCTGAAACAGACCTTCCTATCGACGGTTCGGGCGCGTAAAACCTTAGTAGAAGTGCCGACTGGTCGGCACACTGCTGGCATCTCGGCAGACCGACAGTGCATGTCCTAAGCATGCTTATTCGTCATTTTTCTCGATCCCGTTCCCCTTCGACTACTTGCACGACCCTACTTCCGAAGTTGCGAGGACTCGATGCCTGAACTCTCGACGATCTACGACTACATGCGCACCCACGCTGCGCTCTTGGGAGAGCGCATTCTTCAGGAGTATCCAGCGCTTCACCAATTCGACGATGCAGTTTCACCGCGGATTGAAGGGCTGCTACGAACGCCGTTCCCCGCGCAAACGATCGCCATTATGGGAGTCGCCAAACGGTGGCGGCAAGCGCGGACATCCATGGTGGTTGCGGAATGCGGGACCGGCAAGACACTGATATCGCTCGGAGCCATTCATGTCCACTGCGGAGGATGTCCGTTCACCGCCTTAGCGATGGTTCCACCACACTTGGTCGAGAAGTGGGCGCGGGAGGCCTTTCTGACATTGCCCAGCCTACGCGTGTTCTTGATCGATGATTTGCGAAATGGCGGCGACGAGCACAAATCCCACGGAGTGAACGAGGTGCGGTTGAGGCAGGGCTGCATCGTGCGGGAAGGCTTGCATACGACGTTGAGCGAGTTGCGGCTGCGCAAGGATTCGCCGAGTTCTCGGAAACGCTGGCTGTCGCATTGCGGGAGACCATCACTTTTTATCGTCGGACGGGAGCGAGCGAAGCTCGGTTACTTCTGGCGACACGCATTCCGGGTACCCCGTTCTGGCCCATACGTTGGCTGCATCGTGAATGCGGACACGGGCAAACCAGTGATCGTGGACGACACCCGATTAACGGCAGGTGAGTTCGAGAAAGTCAAAATTGCCGAGACCATTGAGGCCAGGGGAGAGACGTCTTGTCGCCCACTGCACAGCGCGCTGTGGCAAGCGGACGCGGATAAGATCCGCCGCATGGCCCCGATCGAGTTCATCGGACGCTACATGCCGGATTGGTTTGAGTATGCGATTTGCGACGAGATTCACCAACTGGCCGGCGATACCGCGCAAGGAAACGTTCTGGGCACTCTGGCCTCATGCACCGACCGGATCGTGGGGCTGACCGGCACGCTGCTGGGCGGCTATGCGGATGATCTGTTCAATACGCTGTTCCGTCTCGAAGCGAAACGGCTGAAGGAGCATGGCTACGAGTGGGGACCTAGCGGGCGCAGTTCCTTCATTCAGGATTACGGCGTCCTGGAGACCATCACTAAGGCCGAACCAGCCAACAATGCCTGCTCGAAGGCTAAGACCACGAGCACGGTTCGGCGCAAGCCCGGAGCATCACCGCTGTTGTTTGGCGAATTCCTTATGCAGTTGTGCGCCTTTGTGTTTCTGGAAGACATCTCAGGCGAACTCCCGCCCTACGAGGAAACCTATCTAAGTGTGCCGATGGACGCTCCGATGCAGGAAGCGTACCGCGAACTCGAAGGGGACATGCGGAAAGCGTTGAAAGCTCACAGGGGTAATCGATCGGTTCTCAGCACGATGCTCAATACTCTGTTGTTGTATCCCGATCACCCGTACGGGATTGGAACGCTGTACGGTACTGAGTTCGATCTTGAACTCAAACGCAGAGTGAGGTTTGTCATTGCAGAACCTCGGGACCTTCCCGAGGACCGGATTTATTCGAAGGAGCGAAAACTAATCGAGGAGATCAAGAGGGAATTGGCCGAGGGGCGGCGGTGCCAGGTCTTTGCGGTATACACGCAGAAGCACGACGTCACAGCCAGGCTGCAACGACTTCTGAGCAACGAGGGAATCCACGTGGCCGTTTTGCGGGCGAGCGTTGATACCTCTAAGCGCGAGGCATGGTATGCGAGACAGGTCAAAGATGGTGTGCAAGTAGTGATCTGCCATCCCAAGCTGGTGGAGACCGGTCTCGATCTGCTGGACTTTCCGACCATCATTTTCTACGAATCAGGCTACTCTCTGCACACCTTGCGGCAGGCCAGTCGCCGATCGTGGCGGATAGGGCAACGACGACCAGTGCGCGTGAAGTTCCTTTGCTCGGAAGGGACCATGCAGACCTCGTGTTTGCGCCTCATGGGGAAGAAGCTCCTCGTGGCCCTCACCATGGAAGGCAAGTTTGCCGGTGAGGGATTGCAGCGCATCGATGAAGACGATGACATGCTCTCAGCGATGGCACGGGAATTGGTGGAGAGGAACGGCATCGGCGATAATGCCGACTCCGTTTGGAGAGCGCTTAGTACAGAACATCAAAAGCTGTTCCCGGCAAAGTCCCACAGGGATGATGCCTCATCAATCGAAGTGACGGGCATGCAGCCGGCTACTCCGCCGAACCCCGCGTGTCTTGTTGAATGCGCCATGGCCACCGCGTCTATCGTCGTCTTCGGACAGCGACAGGGCTCGCTGGCTAAAAAGCGGCGCACAAAGCCCGTTGTTCCCGAACAGGCGTCCCTATTCAGCTTGAGTTAAATCAGGCAAAATAAGCCAGACGCCACACGTCACCGAGCCCGACCGAGTCCATTGAGGCCCTTGAGGTGACGAGAACCGCGGGTGCAGCCCGAAGGAGTTGGAAATGTTCAAACCGAATCTGAGCATTCTTCCAGAGCCTCAGAGGCAACTTTGGGCGGAGCTACGGAATACTCCGAGGACGTTCGTGCTCTATCGAGGTACAGCTCTGGCACTGCGGCTGGGACACCGACAATCGGACGACTTCGACTTTTTCTCGAATGTGCCTTTTCACCCCAATTCGCTGCGCGACAGCGTCCCCTATTTGAAAAACGCCGAAATGACCCAATTCCAAGACAACACACTCACGGCGATTGTGGATCGAAATGGTCCGGTGAAGCTTTCGTTCTTTGGATCTCTGGGAATCAAACGCGTTCACGACCCTGACATTGTTCCAGAGAACGGGATTCAGGTTGCTTCGATACTGGATCTTCTTGCGTCGAAGCTGAAGACCGTTCAGTTAAGGGCGCAGGCGAAAGACTATCGAGACGTTCTGAGCACGCTCGACGCGGGCTTGAGCCTGGCCGAGGGTTTGGCTGCGGCCGCGGCGATCTATGGGAAGGACTTCAACGGAGCACTAAGCCTCAAGGCGCTAACGTTCTTCGAGGATGGTGACCTTCCCAGCCTGGCAAGCACCGTGCGAAAGCGTCTCCTGGAGGCGGCAACTTCGGTAAACCTAAGAGAACTTCCGGTTGTTGTGGCACGATCTGGTCTGAGCCGGCAGGAAGCAGAATCATGAACTACTCTGAGGATCTCAAACGCGTGGCAAAACGGGTTGTTTGGTTCAAAGCGCCCGAAGAGACGCTACGAGACCCCACACTGTTCCTCGCACACCTGATGACCTACGGAACCCTCGACGATCTCGCCACGGGGATGAAGTATTATGCTGACGCTGATTTCGATCTCGTCTTGAAGGATCCGCCCTCTGGAATCTTCGACCGCCGCTCATGGAACTATTGGAACCTGCGCTATCACCATGAGCCGGTTCCGCCGCTGCCCCAGCGCCTGTTTCCTCGAACGGATGCCGTTGGCACTTGATCGGTGTAGATCATGAGCCTGTCGCTCCCAATGGCCCCAAAGCTGAATAGGGCTACGCAACAATCCAACCGAGAAATCCCCGCTCGCAACCTGCGCTGAGCCTCACCCCTCGCCTGCGTTTCCCAAACGATGAACAGCAAATAGTCGCTGCGGCTTACGCCGTCGCTGATTTTCCAGAATGTCAGTCCAAAGCAACAAGGAGGAAAGAAGTATGTCAGAAACTAGTACGCTCATTGGCTATGGCGGCCGAACGATTGGTCGTGAAGAACTCACACTGGTGCCGACACCAGTAGCAACGGAAACTCACCGCCCGGTCCCGCACCATGAGATCGTGCAAGCATTAATCGAGACGCTTGGCTTTCGGCACATCGGAGTCGTCCATGATGAGTATGCGGTCTCACCGGACGGCATGAAAGCCTTCGGCGTTCTCGATCTCGCAACCGAGATGGAGGGATGCCGCTTCTCCATCGGGTTGCGCAACTCTCACGACAAGAGCATGCGTCTGGCGATGACGTGTGGCTATCGTGTGTTCGTGTGCTCGAACATGGCCTTCGCGGGAGACTTTACGCCTGTTCTCGCGAAACACTCGAAATCGTTCTCCTTGATCGATTGCATCTCGGTCGGCGTCGATCGAATGCAACGAAACTTCGAGCCGATGCGAAAGCAAGTGGAAGCCTGGCAGAACAGCGAATTGACGGACGTCACGGCCAAGGTGGTCATCTACGAGGCGTTTGTGGAGGGCAAGCTGGAAGCTCCCAAACATCTGGCTCGTACCGTGCATGACCTGTATTTCGAACCGAGATACGAGGAATTCCGGCCGCGAACGATCTGGAGTCTGTCGAATGCCTTCACATCGGCATTCAAGGAACTGGAACCGATTCCACAATTCAAGGCGACAGCCAAGCTGGGCGAATTCCTGGAAGACCGGTTCTCTCATTCGTTCTAGCTGCTTCGGCTGGGATATGAAGCCAACACTTTGGAGGCGGCAGGCAGGCTTGGGGAGAACATTACGAAGCGGAAATAATCGTCGACGCTTACGACCCGGGCATTCTTCAGATCAGCCGCCCGACTCGCGGCTGCCTCAGCGGGGAGAGTTAGGCTGGATCGCCCCAAGGAAAATTACGACTCCACCGTCCGGAATTGGAGATTCTCGTAGATGCGTCTGTTGCGCAGCTACATCAAATTGCGTCTGCTACCATCTGCCTCGGAGCTCTCCAATCTCGATCTGGCCACACTCCAGCAAACGGGCAAAGTTGTCCCGCAAGACAGAGCTCAACTTCTCGTGGCCGGGGGCGGTAGAATTGTGCAATCAGTTGGCAATCACTTAGCGTGAAATAGTAGTTACTTCGATATCGTTATTGTGCCGTCCGTGCGCTGTAAGTCCTTGTATTGACGTTTACAGGTGGATTCGAATCCTACCTGAGGAGCCAATTCTTTTTCAGTAGGTTGCGCATCCCCCCGTGCCGTTCACTCGTCCTGCCATTTTGAGTGCTAGCGATTTAACGCCCACTGACCCGATGGATAGCGATAGCGGCTTATGCCAGTCCACACTACCGGGCTGGTGAAGTAAGAGTCGGAAAACGGCAATCCATCCGAAGACACGACAGCTAAACCTTAAATCTCGCGACGATCGCCGTAATGTCGTCGTGTTGTTCCTGAACACTGAATCGCCGAACACCATCCACGATTGCGGTCAACAAAGCCTGGCACGGCAGATCCCGATGTTGCTGAAGTGATTCAACCAGGCACCGCTCGCCAAATTCCTCTCCTCGCTCGTTACTGGATTCGGTGATGCCATCCGTGTAAAGCGCAAGTACATCCCCGGGAGAAAGCTGCTGCTCCCGCATCGAGCAATTCCAATCTCTGAACAGTCCGAGCAGCGTGCTGGTGGATTCGAGCCGATCCACCTTGCCGTCGCTTCTTAGCAAGAGACCTGACAAATGGCCACAATTGACGTAGCGCAGTCGCCGCGCTACTTCGTCGTATTCGGCATAAAAAAGCGAGGCATAGGCGCTATCGCCGGTGTTGTCATAGAACAGACGGTTCACAGACTGGAGCAATGCCTCCGGTTGATCGAAGGCCAGCGCCGACTGGCTCCGCAGGCTGGCCTGCAAATTCGCCATCAGCAGAGCTGCTGCGATTCCCTTGCCGGAAACATCGCCGATGATCAATCCCAGTCGCCGCGGCCCGAGATTCAGAAAATCGAAATAATCCCCTCCCACGTGGCGCGCCTGCACGCAGATTCCCGCGTACTCCACCGTTTCCAACTCTGGCTGAATCTGTGGAAACAACCGCGCCTGCACCTGCCGCGCTATTTCCAGTTCTTGGGCGGTGCGGCGTTCGGATTCGAGTTTCGCGGCCTGCGCCTGCCGGCGCGATTCCAGGCTTCGCCTCACCTCGTCGAACCCTTCCAGTCCAAACGCATTCCCGTCCGGATCTTCGAACCGTGTATAGGTCCCGCCCCACCCCGGCGTCTCCGGCGCAAATAAGAACCGAACCCCGCGTTGACTCCATTCCTGGTAGGTTGCCTGCACGTCTTCCGTCATAAAAAGAACCCAGCGGTAGCCGCCAATCAGCTTGTATTCGGGCCGGTCGGGCTTGGGCTCAACCAGAGCAAGATTGGCACTGCCGTCGGGAGGCGCCACTTCGATCCAACGGACGCCCGTGGGAAGGCACTGTTCTGTGATCAGTTCGAATCCCAGCTGGTCGACGTAGAACCGCTTACTCACCTCCAGATCGCGGACGAAAACGACGATGTCCTGGATTGACAGGTAAGGCTCTTCGCGGGCCGCGCGAAGTACGGTTCGGTTTGCCCACGAGAGAAAGGCGTCGCTGGCCATCGGCGTGATTATAACGGGCCCGATAGTATGTTGAAATCCGGGCTATAGCGACAGTTGAACCTCATCGGCGCTGGGCACGTAGCTTTCCGGAGCTCCGATTACAACATTCAGCTGGTCTAAGTGTGCTAATGACAGTGCAGGGCCTTTCATCTTGACAGGCGCCCCGTTACAGATAGAGACTAGGAGCCCTCAAGTTCGCCTCCCCCAATTCCGCAAATCTGAATGGAGGACCACCGACGATGAAATATGCTCAATCAAGCAAGTTCAGCGTGTTTATGACCCTCGCAGCGGCCTTCTTGATGGTTGGGAACGCCCTAGCGCAGGAATTGGAGAGAGCCGTCCCGATCGACATAACGGGGGAGGATCGAATAGCAGCAGCCCTGACGTCGGGAATCCGTTACCACCTATTGCTGACTCCGCAGGCAAAGGCCAAGGGAATTTCCGCCGATTCTCCGAACGTGAAGCTGAAGTCGCAGACGACTGTGCACCCAGCAGCCACTGTCGGCTTCTATCCGGACGACGTAGCAAAACAGTCATCGACGGGCAAGACTGTCGTCAACGCGGCACAGCACCCTATTTACATCAACTGCGCCGCCTCTTGCTGGGGAACACCGGCCACGTTTCTGACCAATCTGGACGCGAGCACTATGATCCACATTGCGGATCAATATACCGGCTCCACTGCCAATGGCCGTTACACGGTGAGTACTCAGTTCAGCGTCACTGTTGCGATCTACCCGGGAACGTCGGGTGTCCCGACCCTGGGAGAAAACGACATCCTGGGGATTGTTCACGCGGCAGCCAAAATTGCCGGAACGGGATACAGCCACATTTATCACGTGTTCATTCCCAAGGGAGTGGACACGTGTATGGATGAAGGACCGTGCTACTCGCCCGACAATGCGAACAGCTTCGTGTTCTGCGCCTATCACTTCACTGTGAAGTTTGCCGATCTTGCAAGCCCGGTTTATTACACGGTGGAACCCTACCAGGGGCCCTTGACGGCGCCACTGCTCTCGTGCGCCATTCCGTTCTCGACGCCTAACGGGGCATTGATCGATTCGACGGCGACAACACTCCTGCACGAGACTTTCGAAACGATTACCGATCCCGATATCATCACCGGCTATCGGGCTGCCTACCCCACCGGCAACGGCGGTGAGGTTGGCGATCTGTGCGATGGGGTCCTGTTCAATCCGCAAGCGTTGAACGGCAAAAATTACGCCGTGCAGGGGATCTATTCGAATACCTACCACGCCTGCGTCGACGGTCCGTAGTGCCGCTTCATTGGCAAGGCTCCCTTGAACGAAACGCAGCAAAGCAACAGGTTGCCGAAGCCAGAATCTACCCGCTTCCGACAGGCCGACGCGCTCAGGTCAGTGAGCGCGTCGGCCTGCGGATTGTTTGTCCAAATTGGTTAGGGCTCGGTTCCGGTATTGATCTGCACCAAACTGGAGCAGGCAATCCCTTCTGTCTTCGCTGTGGACAAGTGGGGTGTGCTGAGGGTAGACAGAACCCCTACTGTACCTTCCTTAGAAAGCCCGGTGAACGTCTTGTTGATGGACTTCGATGGGGTCGTGTTTGGCTGCGTTGGCTGCGACACTGAGAACAAGGACTGCATGGTGTCTAGGCTCGTCCCCTGGGGGTCAGCATAGGTCAGCCAAGCGCTCCAGTTGGCAGCTGTTCCTAAGCTGTTCCCAACAGTGAATTTCATGGTTAGAGTGCTGGTGGTCGCGTTGTAGCTGAGGATGTCCGTTAGGGTACAAGACGGGAACGTCACGGGGGGGCACGTGCCGCTCACTGGCGCCCTTACGTCTAACCTTGGACGTTCCAAACGCTGACCGCTGACGCGGCAATATGTTGTCCAACAGAGGTGGGGGTGCGCCTGTGCAGGGACGCATTTTCGCCTCTTCGCTTGAAAAGAAATTGAGAAAAAGGAAAAAGGCATGGACGATGAGTGTAATGGCGATTTAACAACAAGTATGATAATTGTAGGCTATGGGATGGCGGCACACATTGCGACCGTTGGCGCTAACGGCGTCACTGCCGCTGATTGCGCTCGCAGCGCTGGCAGCATGGCGCAGCTTGGAGTGGTTTTACATAGCGCATCTCTTTAACCACCGGCGTCTGTTTACCGACGACCTCACTGTAGGTCATATCAATATCGGCTTAGAGGTCGAGGTATGGTGCCTCGTGCTGGGCGTATCTTTTGTAGCGTTCATGCTTCTAAGATTTTGGCGTCGGTCGAAATCTGGTCAATGAGCGTTATGGGGATGTTTCGCCAGCCAAGAACGGTCAGCGATCATACCCTCTGCTTTTGTATGGCGAGTCAGTGTTTTTCCCAAATCACACTCGGGTGTAAGCCGTGAGCGAGGGTGCTAATGCGGTTTGTCCGCAAATCAAGCAGGAGCACGCGGTTATCCGAAGAGTTGATTCCGTCTACTACAAGCTGGCTGCCGTCCGGTGAGACAACCGGGAAGAATATTGGCAGATGTTTGTCACTGGCAATTTGCTGAAGGCTGCTTCCGTCAGAATTGACCCGAAAGATAGCCGCGTCGCGCTTCGGGTTGCGACTAGATGCGAACGCAACGCTCTTGCCGTCGGGAAACCATGATACTTCCAGCACGGGCGAGTCATCTTCGATGACCTGCTTTGCATTCTTTCCATCTGAATCCGCAATCCATATTGATCCGTGACTACCGCGAGTTTCTGCTGCCCGACAGAAAACAATCTGACTACCGTCAGGTGACCACTGCGCCCCGTATCCATGAGCAAGCTGAGTTATGTTCTGGCCCTTTCGGCTCATTGTGAAGATGGTCGATGTTCCCGCGCCGTAGGCTGTGGCGAGTATCGTTTCGCCATCCGCTGACCAGTCCGTCGGGCATGCTCCCCCTCGCATCTGCGTCAGCAGCGTGCGTCCTGAACCGTCTGCATTTATGATCTCGACCTGTCCGAAACCGCCCCCTGTGCGAGTACAGAAGGCGAGTTGTTGACCCGCCGGTGACCATTTTGGTGTCAGCCCCTCAACCAATCGCGTTGCCTTCGCAGCGGGGAAGTCGAGGATGAAAATTTCGACTTGCGGAGTGAGGCCCCGCGCATGCCTCACTTCAAACGCAATCTTCTTCACGAGGGGATTCGCGGGAGCTTGAGCATTTGAAGACTGACCATACGCCAGAGGTAGCGCCAGTAACAGCATTAGAGAAGTGCGCATGTTCATACCCTGAGACTATTCCCCTGTGATTAGGAACACAACTCGGCTGACGAGAACGGGCGTGGGTGTTGAAAAAGTCACGTCGATTAGCGGGATGAGATTCAGCAGAAGCATGTTAGAAGGAAGTAATCCTACCCATGCTTTGGTTGATTCTCATCGTCGGAGGCCTGCTGATCATGATGGGGCAACACGACCCTCCGAAGCTCTGTTCTATTACTTCCGCCTGGAAGATCAGGTTCCTGAGACTCATCTCCTGCGGCTCATTGAAAAGCACATCAGCTTTGCCTTTGTGCGGGAGAAGCTGAAAGCGAGCTACAGCGAGACTGGTCGCCCGTCGATTGATCCCGAACTCCTGCTGCGCATTCTGTTGATCGGCTACCTGTATGGCATCACCAGCGAGGGAAGCTGGTGGAGGAACTGCGCATGCATCTGGCGTGGCGCTGGTTTACCGGTCTGGGTTTCGATCAGGAGATCCCGCATCATTCCACGTTCTCGAAAAACCGGCACGGGCGGTTTCAGGAATCGAAGCTGTTTGAGCAGTTGTTCGAGCAGATCGTGCGGCAGTGCGTGGATGTGGGACTGGTGCAAGGAACGCATTTATCAGTAGACGGCAGCTTCATCGAAGCGAATGCGTGCAAGGAAAGGCGGATTCCACGCGAGCAGTTAGCGGAAGCGGCCCAAGTTCATCACGCCGTGCGGCAGTATCTGCGGGAAGTCGAAGAGCAGAATCGGGTGGAGGAACCGGTGCATGAACAGGACCGGGTTTCGACCACCGATCCCGACTCTACCTACGCCACCAAGGGCGGCACACCGGCGCGGCTGGGATACTACGACAACTATCTGGTGGACAATCACAGTTGTGTGATCGTGGGAGTGCAAGCGACGGCAGCACGGATGAGTCAGGAAACCGTTGCCGCGCAAGACATGCTCGCCCGTTTCGCTCAATGGCAAGGACGAGAGCCGGAATCGGTGGCGGCCGATACGACCTACGGGAACGGCGAGTTCTTGCAATGGCTAGCCGATCGCAGCATCACTCCCTACATGCGGACGCGTGACAGTATCCACCGCAAGAGGAGCCCATTCTTTGGTCCCGAGCGTTTCACCTACGAACCGGAACACAATCGCTATCTCTGTCCGGCTGGCCAGTTCCTCAACTATGGTGGCCGAGTTTATCGCAATCGAGCCTTCAACTACATCGGGACACGCAAAAAGTGTGGCCCCTGCTCGCTCCGACCACAATGCACCAGTGCTGCCTTCCGAGGCCTTATCATCCACCAGAACGAGCCCGCCCGACAACGTGCGCGGGAGTTGGTCAACACGCCAGAGTTCGCCAAAGCGCAGCGGCAAAGAAAGAAGGTGGAAGCCTCGTTCGCGGAACTGAAGAATCAGATCGGATTGCGGCGCTTGCGTCTGCGGAGACTCAGGTTCGTACGCGAGCAGTTCTTCCTGGCAGCGGTAGCTCAGAACATCAAGCGACTGGTGCGCTTCCTCAGTCTGCCGACAACACCGGTTCTACCGGCCACCACTTAGTCGAACGAAAACAAGAAACTCGACGACGGCACGCTCGCAGATGAAAAGCCGCCCTGTGGAGGGACTTTTTCAACACCCACAGGCGATTTCGCTCATTGAGGGATCTTGAGCGTAACCGAGACTTTCACCAACTATCCGGGCTTCCTGAGCAAAATTGACCAATGTTTCCCGTGGGGATCGCCGTAACATCGACAACCTGGGCAATCGTGAAAATACTTCTGGTGGAGGACAGCAAGTTTCTGAGGATGGCGACGGACAGGGCACTGACCACTGCCGGATACGAGGTGATTTCTGCCTCCGACGGAGAACAGGCCCTAAGACTCGCACGCGAGCATCTCCCTGCCCTGATTCTGTTGGACGTAATGCTGCCCAAGATGACCGGGCCAGATGTGATGAGGATATTGAAGAATGACCCCGCCACGGCAGCTATTCCGGTGATGATGTTGACCGGCCTCTCGCAGAAAAATGCCAAGCAGTTGGAGAAAGACGGAGCGAGCGGTTTCTTCGAGAAGTCAGACTCTATGCTCGGCAAGGGGCCTCAGTCGCTCTTAGCTTCGGTCGATCGAATCCTCAAGGAAACAAAAACCCGTTAATGAGTGAAATGGGGATTTTAGCCAATTGACCTACGGGAACTGATCGGCGCTTTTGGTCGTACTGCATGATGCAGCCATATTTGTGGAGCATCGAACGTGCGAGACGGCGAACTCATCTTATCTGGACCGTCGCGATCCTGATTTTCTACATCCCATTTGCCCTCAGTGTGCCTCGTGCAACAGGGCCGATAGTATGGTTGCTCGGTGACAAATGGGATTGGGAGAGTTCAGGATTGGCGGGATGGAATGCAAGGAACTGCGGGTCTGTCGGGTTCAATACCGACGCCCGACATGGCTCAAAATGCGTAATGACGTCCCTGCGGAATAAGGTGCCGTTTCGAGTCCGCTATGAAACAGGCTGTACCGACGAAGCGTGCTCAACAGGTTTGTGGGCGGTCGCGACGGCAGTCTCTACATGGTCTCATTTAACGGAGGTAGCCCGGACGGTGGAGTGGACCTGCTCCACCAGAGCGTAACGATACGTCCCTTCGCCGAGCCGATTCGCCTTGTCGAAGTTTGTTGAGGGCGACCAGATTACATGCTTTGCACCCCCCACGGTCAGTGAGTGTAACGGGGATATTACGACAGTGGTCCCGCTCAAGGCCCCGCCTTAGTTCGCTTCAAACCGAACCCTGCGAGACACAAAACTGCCCTTCGGGGCGTACCCGTATATAAAAGTGCCGAACGTGAAGGACGGCTTCGAGTCGTCCTGGAACTGATGATACCCACGATATCCAGAAGCTGTCCGTTGACCGTCGATCCACAAACTTGCCGTTTGCGTGAGGTGATCGTACCGCAGTTCGTAGGTGTGTGGATGAGCAACGTCCCCAGCCCCCGGGAACTCGATCTTCTGGTCCCACTTTAAATCGGGAGACAGCTGACTCACTAAGGCGACAAAGTATCGGTTTCCTTCCTGCAGGAACTCCATGTCGAATCGCGGCCCCCTACCGGCAAGATCAATGTCAGCCTCTCCTGCACCGCTTTCTACAGCGCAAACGCAAGTCAGCTTCCAGTCTCTCTGCACTGCGAAATCCCTTTCCGCTGCGCTAAGAGCTCGATAGTAATAGTTCTGATCGTCACTCACGATTCTCCATCGGTCCCAGCCGTTCGTCTCTCGATTGAAAATCGCTTGCGGATATTGTCCCTGCGGCCTAGCCAGCCTAAAGCCTTCGTCCAAAGGATCAAGCGCGCCTTCTTTCTGAATCAGAATCGAACGTATTGCGACGCTCGCGGCAGAGGAGGTCATCTTGGCTGAGATTATGCCGACGAAGCGAAACACGACCAAAATCAGTACAACGCTCGCCATCGCCAACCACACCCTGCTCCTGCGTGCCCACCATCGCGTCGCCGGTTCCATCGCCCGGCGTAATTCTGGAGGCGAAGGCTGCTCGTTTGATTCCACCCTCGATGTGGCGCCCGGAAGATCGCGCGTGACCTCCACTCTTTTCACCGGCACACTGATCCGATAGCCCTTCTTGGGTAGAGTTTCGATGACCTCTGTGCCAAGTGCCTTGCGCAGCACCGAGATATTTCTGGCAAGGCTGCCATCACCCACATAGCTGTCAGGCCAAACGCGGGCGATCAATTCCTCCTTGTTAACTACGCTCCCACGCGCTTCCACTAACACCATGAGGGTGTCGAATTCCTTTGGGGTCAGTAAGACGGTCTGTCCGTCCCGGCTCAGCAGCCGTTTTGCGGCATCCAGGCAAAAAAGATGAAAAGTGAAAACTGATGTATGGTTATCGCCCATAAAGTGCAGGACTTAGTGTTTTAAAGCAACTTTAAGATTTCGGTAAGGACAGCAGAAGCCCCAACTCCCTATATTCATCGCCAGGCCCCGGTCGGCTCACCGGTTTCCCCAGCCGACGAGCAGGCATAGCTCGACCCACAGGAATTTTAGCCGTGGTCACAAGCCAAGGCAATGGCACAAGTGTCTGGCAATGCTGGCGGGAAATCTCAGCTGCACAATCCGATTCGAAGGGGCAGCTGCAATGTCTTGCACAATCGTAAGAAACCTTACCCGCGCATCGAGGAAAAGTGGGAGGGTGTCCACCGCCATCGCAGTATTTGTTCCTTTCGCCGTGGCAATCTCGCCGGCGCAGGCAACATTTACCAATCTCTTCGACTTCGATGGCACGGACAGCGAAATCCCTACTACGTCTCTCTCGTCCAGGGCACCGATGGTCAGCTTTACGGAACCGCTGCGAGCGGTGGGGGCAACGGCTTGGGCACTGCCTACAAGATCACAACTGCTGGCGCGTTCACACAGCTCTACAGCTTTTGTTCGCAGGCTGGCTGCGCCGACGGCGGCGTACCCTACGCGGGATTGGTGATGGCCGCAAACGGCAACTTCTAAGGCACGACTGATCGGACGCTGAGTGCTATGGGGATTTTTCAACAGCTAACGGGTTAGCGTAATCAGGCGGCCCCATTTGTCCACTTCGCAGCCACACTTCCCGCAGGTTCCGCCACCCCAGAGGGTTTGCTTCAATGATTGTGGTCGCCGCACTTTCGGCATCGGTGAACCGCACGCGGCGCGAGGCGTTCAGGTGCACGACGCGAGGTGGTTGTGGCTAAGTACGTTCATAGCGTGAGCCACATCCCGCAAAACTGTCTACCCACGGTTCAGTCAACGAAGAGTTCGAAAATTAGTCACGGCCGATGTCGCGGTTTCGGTCGCGTTGTTCGGAAGAGTATCGGTCGATATCACATACACACTGTAAATGGTGTTATTGGTCAACCCCGTGAAGGTAACAGTGTGGTTCGTCACCAGCGTCGTGTCCACGGAGGTGAGTGTGTAATTGCCCGGCGGGTACAGAGCGATCGCACCTTGAGAAGTTGAAGGCTTGTTCGTCGTCCAGGTTACGACGGCATCATTTTGCGTAACGTTGGACATTGAAAAATTTGAAATCATCAGCGGTGCAACGCTCTGAACAATCGACCCGGAACTGACGCCAAAGTCTGCTGAACCGTTATAAGTTGCGGTGATGGTGTCCGATCCGGTTGCCAGAGTTGTCGTCGTGTAGGAGGCGGACCCGCCGCTCAGCGTCACCGTCTGTAGAGATTTCGTTCCCAGCCTGAAGCTCACGCTCCCCGTGGGCGTTCCCGAATACTGCGGTGAAACTGTCGCGGTGAAGGTCACCGACTGCCCAGCGGCCGAAGGATTCGGCGACGACGTCAGAGCCGTCGTAGTCGAGGCTTTGGTAATGACTTGGCTCAACGCCGATGACGTGCTCGCCGCGTAAGTCGTGTCGCCGCTGTAAACGGCGGTGATAGTCTTCGTTCCAACCGCCAGCACGGAGCTGCTGTAGGATGCTGTACCTCCGCTCAATGGCACCTTCGTCAGAGTTGCCGTGCCGGATTTGAATGTCAACGTTCCTGTTGGCGTGGCGGTGCCTGAATTCGGTGCAACCGTAGCAGTGAAGGTAACTGTCTGCCCGAAGGCCGACGGGTTTACGTCGACGTTGATGCTTGTTGTGGTGGGCAGGCCGTCGACGACCTGAACCAGTGTTGTTGAAGTGCTGGCCAAATAATCGATGTCACCGGCGTAATGCGCCGTTATTTTGTGGCTCCCTGCGACCAGCGAACTGATGGCAAGAGTTGCAGTCCCGCCGTTTATCGTTCCCGTGCCGAGTGTAGTGGTTCCGTCTTTGAACGTGACTGAGCCACTGGGTACGGGTAGCCCCAAAGTGGTGTTCGAAGGAGTGACCGTCGCAGTGAAGGTCACTGAGTCTCCGAAGTTGGAGGGGTTCTCAGAGGACGCGACGGCAATGGTTGTTGAAACCCTTTCTACTACTTGCTTGAGCGCCGCCGATGTGCTGCCCGTGAAATTCGCATCCCCGGAGTAGATCGCCGTGATCGACCGCGTTCCGATCGTCGTGTACGTGGTCGTGTAGCTAGCCTGCGCGTTCGAAAGCGGGAATGTGCCCACCTTCAAGGTGCCTTGCTTGAAGGTGACCGTGCCGGTGGGCGTTCCGCCCGACTGACCAGCGACCGTAGCGGTGAAGGTAACAGATTGATTCAGGAGCGAGGGATTTACTGAGGATGTCAGCGCCGTGGTTGTCGTCGCCATGCCAACGGATTGCGAGAGCACGGTCGAAAAGCTCCCCTGGACATTGTTGTCGCCGCTGTAAGACGCCGTGATGGAATGCGTGCCTGCGGTGAGTACAATTCCGGTCAAAGCCGCGGAATTGCCGCTCAGACTAGCTGTGCCCAACGTAGTGGGGCCGTCCAGGAAAGTCGCCGTCCCAGTCGCTGTGCCGCCGTACTGCGGCGTAATCGTTGCCGTGAACGTCAGTGCCTGGCCCGCTGGGTCTGGGTTGAGGCTCGAGGAAACAGACGTCATACTCGTGGCCTGACTGACAGTCAATGACAAAGGCTGTGAGCTACCGGTTCCGGTTTGCGTATCCCCGCTATACCTTGCGATAAGCGAATGCGTTCCCGCTGGCAGTCCAGATGTGGTAAGAGTGGCGATGCCGTTCACTACCGATGAATACCCAATCCCGTTCGATCCATCCAAAAACAACACAGTGCCCGTTGGCGCCGCCTCGGCTGTCGACGTGATTTGCCCCTGCAGGGTGAGCTGTTGACCGTAGATTGTTTGGCTTGGCGAGGCATGAATCGCCACAATCGGCTGAACTCGATTATCGGCAACTTGGTTGTAAAGGATGGCGAGCTGGCCGTTGCTGCCAGGCTGCACGATGTCGAGACCGCCGTCACCATTGAGATCTGCGACCGCAAGTTGCACGCGTGGGCTCGCCGTAAGAGCGGCATAGACCGTGGGCGACTGCAAGGTGCCATTGCCTTTGCCGAATGAAACCAGGATTCCGGTGTAGGTCGATGCGATCACATCGAGCTTACCGTCTGCGTTCACGTCGGCGAGCGCGATGCCCACCAGATTGCCGTCGGTTGTGCTCTGGGGCGAGTTGGCCGCGTACTGAAAAGTTCCGTCGCCATTGCCGAGCAGGATGCCGATTGAGCCGTTGGCACAGTCGCCCAGTTCGCACTGGTTGCCAATCACCACGTCCGCCTTGCCATCCCCATTTACGTCGCCCGTCACGACGGTTCCGGGTCCGCCGCCGCCATCGTAGACCGCACCGAAACTGAACGTTGCATCGCCATTGCTGAGCAGAATCTGTGCCCGATTGTTTTCTGCAAGGACGAGATCAGTCTTACCATCACCATTGAAATCAGCCGACGCAATCCACGTGCCGCCGCTGGATCCGAGTGGCGTGGTTACAACAGGTTGAAAGGTGCCATCGCCGTTGCCCAGCAGGACACCGATTGTGCTTTGTGGAGAAGAGTCAGACTGCAAGACGGCGATGTCGCCTTTGCCGTCGCCGTTAAAATCGCCGGTTGCCATTGTGAGCGTAGAGTAAGGGCTTCCCCCGGTCTCATAAACCACTGGGTTTGCGAATGTGCCGTTTCCGGTGTTGAGAAAAATGCTGACCGAGGTCGCCGTACAGGAAGCGTCGCAGCCGTTAAAAACCGCCACATCCGGCTTGCCATCGCCATTGAAATCACCAATTGCCAAAAATTGAGATTGTTGCCCCGGCGCCGTGAACTGTAGTGGCGCTTGGTATCCCCCAGCTCCATCTGAAAGAAGAAGGGTAAAGCCGCTCTGGCTGCAGGGTTCCCCCGCTACGCATCCGCTGGGGTAAAGCAAATCTTGGAATCCGTCGCCATTGATGTCGGCGGCAGCGACTGCCGGACCAGCAGGATAGCGTCCAAAAATATCCCTTCCTTCCGACACGTAAGTGGCGCTGCGCATGGTGCCATCCCCGTTGCCAAGAAGCACGCTCAGGGTTCCATCGTCGGCACCCCCAGTTTCGGCAAGGTTACTGGCAAGAACGATGTCGTTCTTGCCGTCGCCGTTGAAATCGGCGACATCCACAAATGCAGCCTCCGTGCCGCCGAGATAGAACGTCGATGAATTGGTGAAGTTACCCAAGCCGTCGTTAAGCAGCAAGGCTGCATAATTGATGCCATTTCCCGACCCAACAATGAGGTCCGGCTTGCCGTCGCCATTCATGTCTGCGGCGACCATGGAGCTGACATATACACCGCCGGCGCTAAAGGCGCCATACGCAATCGGGGTTTGAAACGTGCCATCGCCATTGCCGATGGCGACTTCGGCATAGCTAGAGGCAAAAACTGCGACATCGAGATTTCCGTCTCCATTAAAATCCGCCGTCGTAATGGCCTGTGCCCCATAAAAAAATGGTGGAGGAAAAGATGTTGACGACGGCGTACCCAGCGTGCCATCTCCGTTGCCAGGAAAGAAGACGAGGGTCGGGCCAGCAACCGTCACCAGCACGTCGGGCTTTCCGTCCTTATTGAAGTCGCCTAGGACCACTGGAATGGCAGAGTTGCCCCCTGTGGCATAACTGCTGGGTGCCTGGAAAGTTCCGTCGCCGTTCCCCAGGTAAACCTTGACCGCCCCCTGAGCGCATCCCCCGTTTGAAAAATCGCAGCCCAAAGTGACGACAACGTCTTGCTTGCCGTCACCATTCAGATCGCCTGCCGTGATGGTGTTCGGCCCGACGGCGACGCCGTTAAACGCGTAGGTTTGGCCGACCGAAAATGTTCCGTCGCCATTGCCCAGCAAAATTGTTATCGTCCCCGCTGAGCAGTCCTGACTGTTAAGGCAATCGCTGGCAACCGCCACGTCCGGTTTGCCGTCACCGTTGAAGTCACCGACAACAATGGATCTAAGCGCAGGTGCAGGGCCGCCCGAAATGATTGGGGGCTGAAAAGTTCCGTCGCCGTTGCCCAAATAGACGACGACCGCGTATCCGCTTGCAGGACAGCCTGGGATCCCGGCGGAGCCGGAACCGGACGGAAGGGTGGGGGCGCTACAGGAGGCAGCGACCACGACATCTGGCTTGCCATCACCATTGAAATCTAAGGGGTTACCCTTCGAGTCGCGAGTATGGACTTCGAGAGGTGAAATTCCACCAAATAGGGATCCTGTGTTGGAAAACACAGTCGCAGGGCCCGCCGGATAATCGATTCCCGCCTGGAAAGTGCCCTTGCTTTGGGCGACCAATGGCTGGCTTACAAAAGTGACAAGGACCAAAACGGCGAACAGGGCTACGAGGGCGTGGCGCGCCATGTTTATCTCCCCTTAATTCTTTAATTCTTTGATTGGACGGCTCGACGGCCTCTCCTGCCATTCAGTGCTATTGCCCAAGGGACACAATTCCCTTAAAATTCACTCGCCCTTGTGTCGGTCTCCCAAGTTGGGGGTGCTTGGCGGGCCGAAGGTGGCATTCACCGAGGGAAAGCCGCACGAGATGTCGTTCGACACAATCCTCAGTGAAAACCACGGCAGTTGTCCTTACAGAAACCTTAAAAAGTTCTTAAATAGCTCATTGGGCGTGCCGTGAACGATTCCTCACATCCGACATTCGTGATTGGACGCCTTCGCCTTGAGGCACAACAAGGCTGCGTGACGCGCGACGGGCAACCCGTGCCCTTGACCCCGAAGGAATTCAATACGCTGCTAGCGCTGGTCGATGCAGGCGGACGTTTGGTACTAAAAGAAGACCTGATGGCGAGGGTCTGGCCCGACAGCTATGTCGGCGAAGGCAGTCTGACCAGGAATATCTCGGTTTTGCGGAGAGCGCTAGGGGAAGACTTGATCCAGACCGTGCCTCGTCGTGGATATCGGATTGGGCTGCCGGTGGTTTCGACGGATGCTGGTTCTGGGGAAACGTCGCGGCCGCGAATTGAAACGTCTACGAACGGCGATCGGGCAATCACAGTTCAACCGGCGCTATGGTGGAAACAAACCGCCATTTTTGGCTTGGCCCTTGCCGCCGTTGTTATAGTCGTTTTCGCCGTTGCTCACTTCCTTGGCTACCACACTGCGAAAGCCCACGCCAGCAGCATGAATCCCATCCGCTCGGTTCTCATCGAGAAGAGTGGAGGGTTCGATCCGCTAACGGAGGGTTTCACACTCCACCGACCCGATGGAGATTATCCGCACGTGATATACAACCGCGAGGCGAACGGGTGGGATCGCTGGCGGCTCGTCACCGATGACCAGAACTATTACACTCGGCCGCTGAGTAACGAAGAAAAGGATTTCGCCCTGCAGAAGGATTGGAAGCTTACTTGCGTGTGCGCCCTGGAGAGCGGCGCTGGTGAAGCTGATATCGATTTCGCGGGCAAAGGGCCGAGATTCGACATCCAGTTACTGCAGGAAGGCAAACGATACTTCGTCGGCCTGACAAAGCAAATCTCTCCGACGATCGAACTGGACGACAAGATTGAGTTTCCCGGCGTGGCCGATGTGGCGCACCCGCACACTTACGAACTCCGTTACGACCACCTGAACAAGACGGCGAGCCTGTGGATCGACGGCAAAGAAATGGCCTCGGGATATCTCGGGCACTACCAGTTTCAAGAGGATAGGGGATTGTTGTTCGGCGCCGCTATCTACGGGAACGTCCAGAAAAGCAGCGCCGTGTTCCAGCAGGTTCGCTTCGAGGCGAAGTGATACGTCTTGCATTGGCGAAAACCAGTCTTTGAGCTTTGATGCCGTGGTGATCGATTTCTCTGCGTTGCCTTTCGAAAAAAATGTGGTTCGTACGAAGGAAACCGTTGAAGCGATGAAGGCGGTCAATCCAGCCATCCTGGCGGAGGGAGAGATAGGCGATATTGGAACGGGCTCTGAAATCCATGAGGCAGCTCAGAACGGATTCGAGAGCCTGACAACACCCGAGGAGGCGAGGCAGTTCGATCACTCAACCAGAATTGATGTCCTCGCCCACAAACTGGTTTGAACTGCCCGGAAAGTCGGCTTCCAGGAAGTCTGTAGCCGGGGGCACGACTGTGCCAGAATCCCCCGTTCCAGCCGTTCCCAGCGGTGCTGAAAACACATCTCTTAACATGACTAGTTTGGGAGCCTGCTCTTGTGCCGAAATCTACAGATTGTGGGGCGACTTCAGCCTCCCCTGACACGGCATGCCCCCGGTCGCATCATGACGTGAATGGTTCTCTTTTTCCATTGCTCAAACCCTTGTTCGCCAGGCAGATAAGTGTAATGATTCCATAACAATGTCGGCTCCCAGGCCCGAGTAAACTTTGGAGGCGCAAACCAACCAAAGGGCTCGGAGGAAAGGAGCCGAACATGCTGATTATAGGTTGTGACTATCATCCGGGCTTCCAGCAAATTGCTTTTGTGGACACAGAAACTGGGGAGTGCGGCGAACGACGACTGGCTCACCGCGGAGAAGCTGAGCAGTTTTACCAAGACCTCAAGCAGCGCAATGCAACCGTGCGGCTAGGGATGGAATCGAGCGGGCACTCGCGCTGGTTTGAGCGTTTGCTGCGGGACTTGCAGTTCGAGTTGTGGATCGGGGATGCGGCTGAGATTCGCACCCGGCGGGTACGCAAGCAGAAGACGGATCGTCAGGATGCGCAGTTGTTGTTGCGGCTGATGTTGGAAGATCGTTTTCCCCGAATCTGGGTTCCCGATGCAGCCAACCGGGACCTGCGGCAGCTGCTGTGGCATCGGCATCGCTTGGTGCAGATGCGCACGCGGGTGATGAATCAGTTCATGTGGTGGCGCTCAACGAGGGTCTGCGGCGCAAGAAGGCGCTGTGGCGGCCGGCGGGGCGCAACGAACTGGAGTCGTTGGTGCTGGCACCCTGGGCCAGTCGACGACGGCAAGACTTGCTCGACCTACTGGATCAACTGACGCCGAAGATCCAGGATCTGACGCGCCAACTGGAACAGGAAGTGGAGAAGCGCCCGGTGATGCGGCGGCTGATGACCCATCCTGGCGTGGGTCCGCTGACGGCACTGGCCTATGAGTTGGTCATCGGAACGCCCGAACGTTTTCACTGCGGCAAACAGATTGCCAGCTACGTCGGGCTGGTGCCCGAGGAAAATTCCAGCGGCGATCGACGCCGGCTGGGACACATCAGCAAGCAGGGCAACGCGCTGCTCCGGTTTCTGCTGGTGGAAGCCGCGCAGGTCACGGTGCGCAGCCATCCCCAGTGGCGCAGCACATTCTTCCACCTCGCCATGCGGCGGGGACGGAAGATCGCCAAGGTAGCGATGGCGCGGAAGCTGGCGGTGCATCTGTACTGGATGTGGCGCCAGGGGTTGGACTACGGCCAGGGCAAAAGCTCGGTTCGCACGCGGGAGAGCCCGGACATCCCCATGGTGTGCAGTAAATCACCGACGTAATGATTGGGCCTCCCGCTCCCAAAACCAAGGGAGTTCGAACAAGTAATCATGATCCCAGTTGGGGATCGAAGAGATGGCTGGGTCGGACTGAGTTCCTGCCCCCAAACGATTAGCAGCGAGCCCAAGGTTGGACAGCGCAAACCACCCACGAGAGCGAAATGGCGCTCTTCCACGAGTGCATGCAGTGGTGTGCTCGGAAAGTGCTTGACACCGCCGACATTGTTAGACATGGGGATTGTTACGCCAGTTAACTCAAGGGCAGAGATGGAAACGCTCTCGGTGTCGCCTCACGACCTGACCATGCGAATCAAATAACAGGAATATCCAACTTGCTCGGCGCATGGCCCCTGCCAAGCAACAGTCTGGTGGCGAGAAAACAGGAGCAATTCACCTTCATTCGCAGTCAGTCTGTATCCCCTTCCATCTTCGAACACGGAACCAGCTTGTCGCTCAACCTCTTCGTTGTACTTGATACCAAGCGTATCCAGACCCGCTCGAACGTTATTGAGCGATGTCCCCAAGGCGGTCACCTGATCCACATTCGATTCGAGCATTGCCAACTCTGCATAGCCATGTGGAGCGGAACAATAGCCGAGGTAGGACGCTGCGGCCAGAATGACGAGGAACCCCGTACTTTTGAACGGATGTTGGCGGAGCCGCTTGAGGATAAGATTCACCTTCTTCACTAGATCGTTCGAACGGTTTCATTATGCAGGGTTTCGGCGATGGCGAGGCAGGTAACGGCTGAAATCAGGCCATAGCGCTCAAAACCCCTGAACCCATCTTAGTGCTCACGCTTGCATCGCCCAGACGGTCTGCCGTAGTCCCAATGGTGCGGCATGGGAGGCCGTCGCCATGGGCAAACACAAAATCAAACCGAATTACCGTCGCCGAGTGCTGCGGCTGCCAGACCTGGATCATTGTAAAACGGCGGTTCTCAATAGCCTCGGCTCGCCAGCCTCGCGCCGAGTCTACGAGTACGTCATCGACCAGTTCATCGCCTGGTACTGCTCCGAGCCTCGGCTGGCTTTCAGCCGCATCGTCGTCGTGCGTTATCGCATGTATCTGGAATCGCGGCATCTGGCCGCCAACACCATCAACCAACAGCTTGCAGCCGTGCGTCGTCTGGCTCACGAAGCCGCAGACGCGGGCTTGCTGGGTCCAGAGCTGGCGGCCGGGATCAGCCGGGTCAAGGGTGTCAAGCAGCTCGGGTTTCGCTCCGGCAACTGGTTGAGCGCCGAGGAGAGTTCGAAGGTACTCCAACATGCTTGTGGTGACAGTATGCGTGCCAGGCGTGACTACGCGATGCTGGCCATGCTGTTCGCTTGCGGCTTCCGAAGATCGGAACTCGTCGGCCTGGAGTTGGACGAGATCCAGATGCGCCAGGGGCACTGGGTAGTGGTAGACCTGATCGGCAAGGGCGGCCACATCCGCACCGTGCCCATTCCAGAATGGGTCAAAGCCGCGCTCGATGAGTGGACGGTCGCGGCCAGGGTGACGGCGGGAAAGATCTTTCGAGGGGTTGCCAGAACGGGAAAGGTGGGGGGGAAAGGCATCTCGCAGAATGTTGTGTGGTACGTAGTCAAGACCTGTTGCGAAAGAGCGGGATTGGAGAATATTGCACCGCATGATCTGCGGAGAACCTGTGCGAAACTGTGCCACACGAATGGTGGCGAGCTGGAGCAGATTCAATTCTTACTGGGCCATGCATCGGTCCAAACGACGGAACGCTATCTCGCCTGCAAACAGAATCTCGGACATCCGGTAAATGATCTTTTTGACCTCAGATCGGACGGACGGCCGCATGAAAACGATGGTGAATCTGCCCCAGTGAAATCCTCCGACGCTGTAGAAAAGGCATCTGGGCAAGGGATAGAATGCAGCCACGGAGGATCGGACCATGACCAGCCCATCTGCGACTCAAGACCGCTATCCCTACCAGAACGAAGCGATCTGGTCGAAGTCAGAAAAGACCGCTGCACGCCAAGCGTTCGACGCTGCCCTGGGGCGAGAGCTTCACGCGGCAATGCAGGAAGCAAAGAAGATGGTCAGCCAGATCAAGGAGCCGGCGGATCTGTGGGACTTGGAACACTACCTGACGGAACGCCGTAAAGAGATCAATCGCAAGTACGACTACCGCTACTCCCAACTCACGCACGTCTTCGGGAGACTCTTGCACGAAGGCCGACTCAGCGAGGAAGAACTGCGCGGTTTACGGGAGGACAAGCTGACGCCGATCCGTTCCTTCGCCAAGTTCTTAGCAGAGGACGCGGCCTGACCTGCATTCTGAGTGCTATGGCCTGATTACAAGAGTTGTCTACCAAACCGCCGATTCACTTCCGCCCGAAATCCTTCTGTGAAAGCGCTGCCGCGACGCCGAGAACCGCCGGATTCTTGATTTACCCGTGATCCGGCGCGCCATGTTGTCACTACCGAGGTCGAGTCTGTGGAATCGCTGGGGGCTTAGCAAAGATCCGATTAGCAACGTGAGGGACCCTGAACTTGGGTACGGTATGTGGTCCTGGAGCTGTCTTGTTGAGAGGCGATGTTGACACGCTTCTATTGAGCGGACCCTTCACGTTTGTTCGCACCCGGCGGCGTGCCTTGTTGGCAAGAGGAGGTGGATCCGGGAGCGAGCTAAGGTCGACGATTGCAATGCCCGATCCGTTGTTCCCGGTGATTGCGAGCAAAACGTTGTCTTGCCCATCTCCCACAAGAGCGTCGTAATTTTGCGAAAGGCTAACAGGTAGCGCGATGCGCGAGAGCAGCACGCCTAGTTGTCCATCGAATACATCGATGCCGTTGGTGGAAGGTTGAAACAGCAGCATTCCATCGGGACTCAACTGGGTCCCGTACACATATTCGATGTAAGTGGCATCCTGATCGCTGAGGACCAGGTACGACTCGGCATTCAACTCCGCGTCGTAAAGATAGCTGGTGGCCTCCAAGGTTGCTTGTCCGCTCGACAACGTAAGATCATAATCGCCGTAGCAGCAGGAGGGGTCGGCCGCGCCAAAGGTGAGATGGTCACTAGCGATATCCACGGTGAAGACAGCTCCATCTTGGTTGAAAAATACCTTGGAGTTATCGGCACTGATGGCGGCGTGTAAGAACACGTCCAGTGGTCGTCCATCGGAATAAAGGCCGGGCGAGGTGATCCCGTAGTCGGTGATTGCACCCGTGCTCATGTTCAGCTTAAAGAAGCCGTGTGCACCGTCCACCCCTGACATGGTGGCGTAGTAGATCATTCCTTTATCGCTGATGGCCACTGCGACCGGCTCTACGGTTCCTAGAGCGGTCACACTCACAGGAAACGTGCTCACGGACGCTGGGTTGGATGGGTTCAACTCGTAAATCACACCGGCGGAAATATCCGCTACTGCTAGCTCCGTGCCGTCCGGCGAGAGTGCAATGCCCCACAACCTCTGGGCCGCGCCGTTGGGCGCCGGAATGCTGATGGGACTCAGCCACTTGCCTTGCGTCTTGGAGAAAACCTGAATTTTGTTTGTATCAGTGAAGTAGTACAAATCACGATATGAGTCGTGGATCCCTTGGGCCAGAGTAGTGCCTGTTAGAGAAAACTCCTGTACGGCGGGCAAGTACTGCATACCGCTTTGAAGCGTAGCCGTTCCGGACGGGGTGGTCACCGAGATGTTGGAGGCGGTTCCCGCCGTGCCGGGCGGTATGGTGAAAGAAAGTGACTGCACAGGGGTTGAAGCGGTGCCGTAGCTGTAGCCGCTTGGATTGAACGCGGTAATCTGAACCGCTTGTCCGCCTACGGTTACCTGCAGTCCTTGCGGAATCTGGTTGGAGGAATCTGAACCGAATCCATATCCAAAAATCCAACCGGTTCCACTGCCTTCGGCCGTCGAGGCATTCGGCGTAACCTCCAGAATCGTCGGACCATAGCTGAACGCTTGCGGCAGGATTTCTGCGCCACCATCGGTCATGAGCGCAACCACATCTACAGGTCCCCCCGAACCAGCGGGAGTTGTGGCATCCAGCTGCGAGGAGTTTGAGGTAATTGCGGTTGCGAGATTCTGCCCAAAGTAGACCGCGGCCAGGTTCGTGGAGGGAGAGAAGTACGTGTTTACCGAAGTGCCGCCGGAGGCGGGGCCCGTGTTAGGCGTGACGTAACCATTGAGAAAAGGTCTTCCTACGGGTCCAGTCTGCATCGCCGCAGCATCGAGAAAGCCAACTCCTTCGACATTCACACCAGCGAGAAGGCCGGTGTTGTCGATGGCGCCGATCCATGTGCCAATAGGCTCCGTATAGAGGTCGGGAATCCAGCCGACTTGAGCGCCCGTCGAAAGACTGAAGGCGCTGACGATTCCTCCCAGTTCCGGTGCCAGGTAGACCGTGCTCGAATCGGGACTGATCACAATGTAGGTCCCTGATGGAAAGTCACCAACTGGAAGCGTGGCTGTTTGCGCAAGCGTTTGAGCATCAAATACCTCGATTTGCGCCGCAATACCAAACCCAAGAACAAGAATCGACTTGCCGTCAGGAGTAGGAGTTACAGGTAAGCCCGTGATGCTGACTGAGTTGGTTTGCCCGGTGACTGGATCGATCGTGCACAACTCGCTGGCCGTGGTACCGGATGGGTTTTGATTCTCCAGCACAAGCAGACTCCTGTCCCCGGTAGCCACGAAGGCAAAGATATAACCTGTCCTCGCACACTTTCCGATCTGACGGCCGGTCTGTAGTGAGTTGGTGACTGGATTCCAGAAAGCGAAGCTAGAGTAGCCATCAATAAGAGGGTCGCCGCCTTGCCCACCTAAAAGCGCCAGTTCTCCGTTGGCCATGACTTGGACTGCATAAGCCTGAAAACCTGTCGGGCCAATTTGGGAGGAGAGGTATCGCTGGGTGACGGCCATCGTTGCAGGATCGATTGCGTAGACGTCACCGATCTGCGTGCCGGCATAGAGAACGCTGCCATCTGGCGTTTCATCCATCCCATAAGCGCCCGGTACGATAATCGATCCCACCAGTTGGCGAGCGGTCGCATCGAAAACGAATATCTGATTGCTTCCCGGATCGCTCATGAAGAACCGATTCGTCGTGGAGTTGAAGAGAACCGCATACGGTTGCACCGCGTCAGTCCGAACGTAGCGCGTGCGGGACAACGAGACGTTTCCTGTATCGGCATTTATCTGAAGATCGAGTGCAACCTGCTGGGACTGAGCGCCCGAACTACCCTTAACCGACACCGACAAACTCGCTGCACTTGCAGATGACGCGGCGCTGAACATGAACTGCTGCGATTGTCCGGCAGTCAAGTTGGCGCTTGAAGGAGAAACGCCGACGCCGGTTGGCAGGCTCGAAAAAGTGATACTTACACTCGAATCAAAGCCGTTAGACCCAGTGACACTTACAGTGACCGATCCTGGATTTGTGGCTGAGATATACAGGCCGGAACTGGATAGGGACAGGTCGAAATTGGGGGGCAATTGACTACCACCCCCTCCGGCTCCTCCTCCCCCACAACCAGAGGCAATTATTAGCAATGCTGTGAGTGTCAGCTCATTGGCTGCGAGTAATAGGCGACGAGAGAGACAGCAGGAAGTTCGGAAGATAGGACTTGCGACCAGCTTAGCACCTCTCAGGTTTTGGTGCAGCAACCAATGGCTGCAGCCGAGAATCCGAACTCAGGACCGTTGGTCATGATACATCAGTACAGCTCCTCAAAAAAGCTTTCTGGTTGAGGTGCTGTCGCCCTCAATGGCTGTCTTAACATCGCCATTACGCTCAAAATCTCTCGCCACTGGTCCTCAATCATGCGGGGCCTTCTGATTTCGGGAGAAGTCCTAGGATAAAGGCCAGTCCAAAATACAGTACGCCGTTCAGTGCGGAGAGGAAGAGCCCGATTAGGACTCGGTGAAGTGTCGTCGAGTTTTCCGCTGCCATCAGACCAATAGAGGGTGGCCAAAGGATCAAGAACAGAACATCCAAATTGGACACCGTAGCCGGATCAAGAATGTACGCGAGTGTGGCGAGGCTGAGTGCTACGGCGAATCCAACGAGACCGCAACGACTGCCCCACTTTTGCGCCCTGGCTGTGTCCATTAGATGTGATCGTAACCGTGCTGAACGCTGCAATGCACATTACGGCAGTTCCGCTTGCTTCAGATTTCAATTGATGCCTGTTGCAAAATCCCCATAGCACTCATCATGAGGCCGTGCGCCGGGCACTTGAGTTGTAATCGCCTGTGGCTGTTGAAAAACTCACACTCTAGAAGTTCGTAGAAAATTCATCGCGCTAGGATGCCCTATAAACGACGTTCTCGATGTTGGTGGACATTTTCTATCTCTCGGCGGGGACAGTTTTTTCAAAAGAAGGGGTTTTTCAACAGCCACGCCTGTGAACGTAAAACTATCGGTCTCGACGGTCGAAGAGCCCGAAAGGGGGGCGCTTCTCGATCGCGGAGAACGGGAATCCTCGTTCTTGCCTTTTCCCAACCCAATCCCCTAACATCCGGTGGCGTTCCGAAAGGAGGCAACATGAACACGAAGAGAGTGGTCTGCTGTGGATTAGTTCTGATGCTGGGCACCATGCTCGCCGTTTTCCCAGCAGCAGCGGCTGACGAGTCAGACGTGGCACGGCGCGCCGCAATTTGGGAGAGAGAGTATAACGCTGGCAACCTTGCGGCCGTTCAGGCACTGTACGCCGATGATGCCTGCCGAATGCCACCCAATGAGGAAGCGATATATGGCAAAGAAGCGATTCTGGCCCACCTCAAGGCGGGACGGGATCAGGGCCCTACCAACAAGATTAAGATCGTCGTCACTAGCGCTGAGAGCAGCGGCGATCTGGGCTACGGCATAGGGACGTACGAGGTCACCGGTCCGGACGGCTCCCAGTTTGACCATGGCAAGTGGATGCTGGTGTCGAAGAAATCGCATGGGACATGGAAGACTCAGTGCGAGATCTTTAACTCAGATGGGCCGAGATAGCGTTTCGCCATTGACGCACCCGCGACCGACGTAGGTATCGCGGGTGCGCCGCATTCAACTTCCCGGTTGTCCCCTTTTGCTTTTCCTATCACCGACTACCAACTTCCCACCCAGGATTCAGGAGTTTAAGCGCGAATCGCGTGGCAGCGTGCAAAATGGCGTAACATCGCGATTGCGTTCATTGACCCTTGGGGGGTTTATTCCTATGACAAACCTTTGGCAGTTTGAGAAGCAGCGTCTAGAGAAGTGATGGTGGCGATCTGAGTCCCTAGGGACTCTTTTGCCAGCCTGACATGTTCCTCTAGCGCGGAGCGGAGTTCTGGGAGGATGCGATCAAGATCAGCTAGCGTCTTGGCGGCGACGGCTTCGGTACAGAGCCGATGGATTCGAGCCTCGGTGTGGGCTGGCACGTTAGAAGGGTACTCGACAAAAGTCCATCACGGCGATACAGGAAAGTCCCTATCTTGCTGGTCCAACTGTTGAAACATCCCCCATCACGCTCAGAACCCTCAATGAGCGCTATCGTCCTGGTTTCGACAACCATCGCGTCGGATTCGCTGAAAATGCCCTACACAGAGCACCGCAAAGTGTGAGAGATTCGCCTCGCTCGTGCCTATTGTTTCGACAGGAGTTCGATCGCCTTCAGAACTCTCTGCGTCAT